>Ga0065711_1030450_pt1 | contig 32462 bp, 21 predicted proteins | sample Hoacrofraction12_FD_59098 | JGI IMG/M metagenome (GOLD analysis project Ga0065711, IMG submission 59098) | Hoatzin crop microbial communities from Cojedes, Venezuela - Epithelial fraction 12 v2 (version 2) | ecosystem: Host-associated > Birds > Digestive system > Esophagus > Crop | place...
AATTATTTAGGAGTCTATTTTATCCCACAATTATCCTAATTATTTGCTGAGAACCAAGACCACTTTTGTTTCACTTAATTATTTTGTTTAACGACTAAGTGATAGCTTGTGTCCATGTCCTTCCACTACATTCCTTAATAAGAAAACAGGAATTAGTGTAACAGTTATATCGTTAGATCACTATGCATGCAGGAATACAAGTTACAGTACTAAAACTAGAAAACATTAAGGCTTTTTTGTTATAGTTTCACGTTTCTTACAATCCTCTCTATCAATATGATCACATAGGTCCTCATCAACCAAACAGTTACCTTGAGACTTGTTGACAGATTTGGTGGCATAAATCTGGGGCATATAATAGTGTGAGATGTGGATTGGTTGTAGGTCTGTACAGTAAAGAACATAACTCCGTATTTCTCACCTCCCTGCAACCCTACTTGTGTTTTACCTTGCATTAGCCTACTGTGTGGTACCCTAACTTGTAAACTTTAAAGATTTCAGACTAAACCACAATCAGACAGGAATGCTTGCATTATTTGAAAAAATACTAATAAATGATAATAAAAAGACTGCTGATGTACTTTTAACAGACAAAAGAACGATCTTCTCAGCTAATAAACCCAAAGCCAGTCTACATTAAGATCTTCTCTATTCGGGAAATGAAAGTTACCATAGTAATTTTATGACCTGTAATTTTATGACCCTTGATGTTCTTGAAATCATTCTTCCAAAGAAATAAGTCCTGCCTGTTTCTGATAAAACATTATTTAACTCCTTCCAACTATGGCAGAAGCGAACCCTATATATTGAAACGATTTTGAAGATTTTGTCTAGTGCTATGCTGTTATTTCTAGACATGGCAAATGGAGTTATGTTTTCTATAGCAATGGAGCTTTACAGTGAAATATTGACTGGGTTACATTTCTTCATCCAGTAAGGGTGTACTGTATAAAGGACTAACAAAGCACAGAATCTGTTCTTGTGTTGCCTTGAGAGGACTCTTTCAGCCCACCTCTAACAAAAGTCTATCATTTTGTGAGACCACAAGCTGCATAAATAAATATTGAGTACCTGGTATTTTTGTCGGTGGGCATAAGCATACTTAAATTTATACACTTACATAATTCTATTACAGTCGATTACAACTCTATCAGGCAACCATATGGTAATTAAAACATTAATTTACATTAGTTTATCTGAGGCACATTAACAGTGCATTGAACTGTGTAGGTAATTTCATATTATGAAATTGCAGTGTTTGATTTTTTTTACAAGTACTAATAGAGGATTATATTTTCATTTCAGTTTTAACAGCATGCAATTAAAAATATTTCATATAATTAATCCAAAGTGCCTTTCGCAGAGCACTATATTCTTCCTGTGTTGCCTGACTCAGCTGTATAAAATGACAAGAAAGGGGATTTTATCGTAAGTCTGTATTTCCATTACTATGTCCTATTGATTGATGGAGCTTCACTTATAGCTTCTTCAGGTTTGCTATTAAAGACAATAATAAACAGCAAAATAAAAATGACTGTGACTGGCAGAAAGTGACAGGTCTTTCAAATATTAAGAAAGAAGAATGGGATCTAATTTTAGATTTTATACCTACAAACTTTTCTTTAGTAAAGCAAAGATGTACCATGGTAGCAGTTATTCCTGACATTGTACATGTTAGGTTCATTGGACTGAACCTGCAGAATAAAACTACTTGCTTGATACATTTGACTAGCTTGAGAAAACAAACCATTTACACCCAACACCCAAAAAGCAAGATTATTTTTACTGGACTAATCACATTTCCTCTTCTTTTCACCATACATTACTTTGACAAGAAGTGTCTGATAATCATTTACGTACACCCAAAGTACTGCATAGGTAATATATAATACATTTCTTTCCTTTTGCAGGTGAAGGCATCAATTACCCTTTAAATTCAAAGTAAAAATATTTTCTAAATTTGCCATGGACAATATTCAGCTTAGCTAGCTTTCTGATCTGAGAAATTTAAAGGCAAATTTATGTGTGACTAGCTGGCGATGAAGTTAGGCCATTATGCTTTCAAGCACAATTAGGCTTTCTTGGACTCTTTCCTTAGGATGCACATAAAGTCTTCCTGGAGGATAAATTTCTTATTTGACCTTCTGTTTCCTGTTTGCACTGCATGGTAGACTTACGAAGTGTCTTGAATGACATTCACTGAGAAAGTAGTAGACAGACAGTAACAAACTCGTGTGGGGATAGACACTTCTGATGTTTCTGAATGTTTGATTTGATCATCCACATGTGCATCCACTTATATGGAGCAGAAATAAAGCATGCTTATTCAGTGGCAGCTACAGGTGACGAAGTCTTGGGAAAGGCCAAAACACTCCTGGGGTATGAAGAGAAGTAAGGTAACTCTATAATTGTGTTTTCTGCTGAGGGTGTGGGAAAGGGCTTTAGACCTCCTTCTTCTGTCACTCTCACTGTAGATGTCAGAGCTGGTAGCTCTTGCTCCTCTGCTCCTCCTTGCATGTACCTGCAGGCCTGAGATCTCAGGAGTGAGAACAGTTCCACTCACCCTTCTGCAAGTTAAACCACGAGCACTACCAAACCTTCCTCCTTGTGTTCAGCTACTTAATTTATGCCAGCTGTTGCTGGGAAGTAGGTGCATATTTTGAAACAGAGTCAAAGCAGACTATGCTTTTCTACTTTTAAATTAGGTATACATTCTTAATTTTTACCAATGTCTTTTAGCTTTGCTCCTACTAGCCAGCTTTCTGTGTTTGTTTTCTGTCCTTTATTGACCTGAGACTTTATGTTGACATATTGAAACACTGTTTTGTGGCACTAATTATAAAATAGTTTTCTTAATCAGAGAGAATCTTCTCAGAGCATTCTGAATAATCCCAAAGCTTGGGAAAGAAGCATAATTCAAACCATTCAACTGAAAAGCTTTTTAATGTTGAGCTTTCAGTGTCTCTGCAATAATAAAATATTCTAAAAAGATGCAGATTATTTTAGAGGTGAAGCTCTCTTCAAAAGAACCATGACTAGAGTTAGGTGCTGAACTCCTTTGAAGCTGCTTTCAAATTTCCAGCTTAATTGTGTTTGCTCCTGTGGAGTCAGTCACCAGAATACAAGAGGAATATAAAATACAGAGGACTCATCCATTCCAAAATGTCTGTTCATGGCCTTGGACAATCTGGCAGGACTTCAGAGGTCTGTTCATGGCCTTGGACAATCTGGCAGGACTTCAGAGGGTTTTATCATCAGTTTCATTCTAAGGTGTTCCTTTTTCCCCATGGAGGTTTGAATGGGTCACAGTTTAATGGCTGTTCCCTTCTTCAACATTACAAAAAGAGGTTCAGTAGTCTTAAGGTGTTGGCAAGCAAGACAATCCATAGGTATGAAGAGCAGTGACGTATAATGTGAGGTCTCTACGCCTCCATTTTTAATGACATGGTCTTGTTACAACAGAGACAGAGAGAAACAGAAGCATGATCTTGCCTCTTAGCTCAGAATGTGGACTGGTGCTGGACAAAAAAATCCAGTCAAGGAAAAGTGTTCAGGAGTTTTCTGGATGTAGACAACATAGTAAGCAACTGAAAAATACTATAAAATCGAAACACTAGAAGCTGTGTCCCTCATTCCTGAATGACATTCTTCTACTAAAAAATTCACTCTTCCGTTAAGATTCCCTGAAAATTTCAGGCACTATCCCTTTTATACTGTAGAATCTTAGCTGGTTTTTTTATTATTTTAGAATACCAAACAGAGTGCTTTATCAGCAGATTGAATGCCTTGGAGTATGAAGGTTGTACCAAACGGAGATTTCTCTGAAAACCAAGAGAACTTCCAGAAGCCTCTGAGATGCACAGAAGAACACTGTCCACAGTATGTAGCTGCAGATCCAGGCAGGAAACTAACAATGTTAATTTATTTTTTGACAGACATTTTAATACAAAGCAAAAAAAGCTCTTAGCATCCAACCAACAGTGGCTAACTCCTGGTGAAACAGGAGTTAGATTCTAGTTACAGTGGGCAGAAAAAAGAGGTGTCATTAGTCATTATAAAAGAACAGTTTTTTGTTAGCTGCTGCTTGGGCTAATTGGACAGTCAGAATAGATATTTACCTGAATTCTGAAGCAGCATCAGAAGCTACGATTTTACATTACTTATATAGCAGCAAGTATTTTCACCATCTGGATACTTGCCTATAGATGAAGCTGGATTTTTTAGAAAAAGGAAGAACAAAATGAAATTTAAATACTTGAGCAAAAGCCAACAAATTCCATTCTGTTTCTTAATGGAAGCAGTCAGCCAGGGTTTAATGGACTTGAGTGGTAAAATGGGTGAGTTAACTAAAGACGGGAGGTAAGAGATCTCATCCTGCTTAGAGAATTTTTCTGCCCTTAGCCATTGTAATGGCCCCAGAAAACCCTCAGTGTCAGGAAAAATCTATTAATTAGAAGTGTATGGAAGCACACTGAGCAACTGAGTCTCTTTAAGTCTTCTCCTGTTAAAATGGACAGACATTAGACATCTTTATGTGCAACATTAAGGAAATGCAGTATATAGTTCTTTAAAATCATCACTCCCTGATGATACTGAAAAAGTGAGAAGGCAGGGGTACTGAGTGACTGCTATACTACTAAAATCTCTCCACACCAAAATAGCACCTCATGTTTTGAGTGTCTGTATCTCATTCTTACTCACTGAGGCACTAACCCTCTATTTTCTCTTAGCTACCACTTTTCTCTGCCCTCACTGCGCTGCAAAATTCAATCTTCCTGTGACATTATGAACTTACTGTCCCAGCTGTGAGCTGATCTAGACTTAGCAACTTAGCAGCAACATATTCTGGATATATTTGTAACACTCAGGATGTATTTCCCTCCTCACATACTCAGCTAGTAGAGATCTGGGAACTGAATAGCTACAATATTCATAAATATGACAGGCTGTTCTGGTTTTTAGTGCTGTTTTCATTAAAATGCACCTCTCAAACATCCATAACTAAAGAAATAAGTCTGCTTAACTTTTTTTCCTCTGAATAAAATCCTGACTTTTTTTTTTAATTTTCCATTGTACCTCTGATTATATTTTTCTTCTGTACAGAAAGGCCCAAATAATGAAATTTAAATCTGAATTTTCATAATTTCCAAAGTGGGCCAGCTTAGGACATCATACATTAGAAAACATGCTTTGGATCGTTGGCTTCTGTCTTTCACATCCATATCTGAAAATACTGAGAGAAACTAGAAATACACAGCAGTGTACTATTTACGGCAATCTATTTTCAAGCCATCTCACAAGCGCAATTGCCTGTTTTTGTTGTAATTCAATAGACTGAAACAACTGACTGCATTTCTCCCAAAACGGAACTATGTGTTCCTCTTTGCTATAACTGAAGGGGAAAGGCAATGAAGCTTAAGAATTTGTCAGTGACCTGATCGCCCACTACAGGTGTGCTATGAATTCATGCGGAGCAGTCGCGAACACAGATTGCCAGCATGCTCTTCACTGGTTTGTTCTTATGCCACCCTCTTTGCTATTAAAAAGGCTGGTTGTGCAAAAATCTTCCCTCTCGGACAAAAAATTAAGCCCCCCCACCCAAGTGACTTGTGGGAAATTCTAGATAATAATTCCTGTATCAGTGGAGAAAAGTAAGAGAAATTGATAGAGAGATTTTTTTCCACTGTTTTTCCCTCAAAATAGTATTCTTGTTCACAACTGGAAGCGGAAAATTATTTCAAACTATTAAAAGGCATAAAGAAGATAATTAAGAAACCTCATTTTGTCTGCATGCTTCCTTGGGCTACTCATGAGTAACAGCTACTCTTCAGAGAGAAAAACGTGTGGAACTGCTATAGATGGCACCATCAGTGTGGCCATGAAGCAGAGGCTGAATGTGCTCACTGCAGAGAAGGCAATGCAGAAAATTACAGAGACTACTCGGGTCTTGGATTTGCCAAAATCAAGTAAGTTTTTGAATGTTTGTATCCTGCAACTTGATTCAGGTTGGTATGACTAGTTTATTTTGCCTTTTGGTTGTCACTGTTCCAATTCAGTTCACTACCTGGCAACTCTCTAGCGTGTGAAAATGATGGAGAAAGTGATTTAAATTTAGCGGTTAGCTTGTGATTTAGTGGATTCAACACAATTAATAGTGAAAGAACTAGAAACAGGCAGCTGAATAAGCAAACTGAATAAGTGATAAGTTAGATGCTATTAATGTGTTAAGTAACATAACCAAAAGGGTCCTTTTCTTCTCCAAGTGCAGAAAAGAACTTTTTTTTTGAAGCTAACATGTCTTCAGAAAGATTCACCTGCTACAGAACCTTGATGATCTTTTTGAAAGAACAGTTGCTGTCTTCATCCTTGAAATGTAGCCATCATGTGTATTTAATAACTGTTCAGTTTCTCTTCAAGTCCACCTTTGCAGGAGCAGTCTTTATTCATAAAAATTGCCAGAGTAAAAGCAAGGAGTAGCAAGACAACAACAACAGTGTAAGAATTTAAACATGATAGGAATGTTACTGGCTTGTTATACCACCATCACCTTTACTGTGCCAAAAAAGAGCACTAAGAATATATAAACAAAGTATTTTCTCCCTAAACCCACTTCTTCCAGACAACCGCAACTCTGGTGAATCACTAGCTGTTGCAACAAGAAAATTAAATGTGAAATCAATACTTTCATTCCTCAGACGCTAGGAATGACATCATAACTACAGGTTTCCTTTAGGGAGGTACACATATTTGGAGCTCTTTATCTTGTGCTGAAGCTAATATGCCCTTGGGGTAATGTTGTGGATGGAAAGCCTAAAAGAAATAGTGACAGGTTTGTCTGAAAGATACTACTCTGCCATCCTGCGGATACCTCTTTTTAGACTTTCTTTGTCTTCGCTCTCTACAGAGAGCAGCCTAAAAGAAAAATTCATGCCATCTTCTTTTCCTCATGCGTAGTGTGTCTCACAGTAACCAAAAGCCTTGCTTCTTCAAGCACTTCAGTGGGTGCTTCAGTGGAGATGTTTATGGATTTAAGCTTGTACCTGACACATGCAGATCAGGAACCTAATCACTGCATATTGCAGTTTGGACATTTTCATGCTTGTTAGACTGGGTTTTTTTCCTTTTGGGAAGACACAACCGTTGGTCAAAGTTCATTCTACAGAGAGAATTATAGTCTGGCTAAAAAACTAGGTGCAGAAAGAAGAAGTAAGGGTCCTGGAGGCAGAGAAAAACTGAGGTACTGTCTCTGCTCAAATTACTTCTGTTTCACTGCAGAATTATTGAAGGAAGTAAAAGTTAATGCAGGGTCATGAGCAAGGTAAAGACCACTAAAATGGATAGATTCAGAAGTTTCTTCTGGTTATATTCACACCTTCTCAGTCACCAGCATTTGGGAAAGACCTTTTGCCTTTCTGTCTCCATGTTCTTACACACAGTACATCAATGCTCTGATCTTTTTCATACGCCTAAATCAGGGCAACAGAAGCATCACTAGACAAAGTTACGTGATCCACTTTCAGTGTCAACTTTGAAAGCAAGGCAACCCTAACTTGGTCAGTCCTGCTAATGGCAGTCCCCAAGATGCATACACGGAGGGTTTCTGGGGTGAAGAACTCTCACTCCTGAAGGAGTTGTTCCTCTGAAACAATAACCTCTAAATTGTGCAAATGTTATCTACTGAACTGCCTGCAATCTAGATCCATCCAGTCAAACAATTTGTCTAGTCAGATGCACTGCCCCCAAAATCCTCTTGGTTATCACACTTCTGCGATTTGTGCTTAAAAATCTCAACAATGCATCTTTTTGTGAAAGGTGCTAAAACATTCTCTGGCACAAGTGTTAGACTTAAAAGCCCTACAGTTTTCAGCAGAAAATCCTTTTCCTTGTCGAAACTGGCACAACGCTGGCCTTCGTCTACTTCTCTACCATCATGCACGTACTGTATGCCAGTTTTCTATGTAATTTACCTATTATTCTGGAGGTGTATGCTGCTCAGTCATGCTAATCTCTTCCGTGTCAAAAAGAAGTGTGTTAAAAGGCTGTACAGCCAAAAACTGAAGCAGATTTTTTTCCAGACAAACAATTCCAGTGAATTCAGTTACATGTCATCACATCTTGCTTTAAGTGTTTATTTTAAATGTGTTGAACATTCTTTATTGCTACTTGCCATTTGTTTGAAAGATTGATTCTGATTTTATGTCTCACCAAAAATAGAGAATGGCAAGCTTAGGTGCAACTTCTACAAAAAGCGTTTTCACTTGTTATTGCAATTCTCCAAGAGCGGTAACTTGAACACAGTAACAGCTAACTTGTAGTAAAAGATTAAAACAAGAAAAAAAATAATCAAAAAGATTGCATGGGCTGTAAAACCTATATACATATTACACTGACCTTGCAAATTTCTCTACAAGGAAGGACTTCTATTCCTCTGTCTAATGCTCTTATGTCTTCTCATGTAGTCCTTGAATAAAATGGATCTTGAAGTCAGTTAGGACATACCCTAAGTGAATGTTGCTGGGAGAAAATAACTTGTGCAGGCTAATAGTCTGACTTAGCATATTCTTATTATCTATAGTAGCAAACAGGACCTCCTATGTTGCAAATGTTGTTTAAAATTTGACTTCGATACAGAGACTAACATGGTTTGATCTAATAGAGCATTCCAACTCCAAAATATTTCATATTCAGAGTACTGCATAGGTGTGCCTTTTTCTGCAGTCGTAACGAAAGGTTGCCAATCTATAAAGAGTTATGCCATCTGTGACAGGTATTTTATTCAAATGATGAATGAAATGAAGTCAGCTTACTAGTAACATTTTAAAATATTCTATTGTTAGCTGTTTCAGAATGCTATTTAGAGGATAACGTAGTAGAAAAGCTTAAAGCTTCACACTGCATTTGTGGCACCCTTCCTGCAAGAGCAAGACAAGCCCCCTTGTAAAAAGTCTCTCCAGCTTTTTTTTTTAACAGCCCCAATTCTCTCAGCCTTTCCTCGTAGGAGAAGCATTCCAACCCTCTGATCATTTCTGTGGCCCTCTTCTGGACCCACTTCAACAGGTCCATGTCCTTCCTGTCCTGCAAAAGAATGCGGAAACCATCAACATACTAACTGTATTTTTATTTGATATCTAAATCATGTGCTGCTACTTTTCCTGTCTGCTAAACTTCCAAATTCAGTGAGGTTCTCACCCATTACTTCTCATACGGAATTTTTAGTAGTAGAACTTCTAATTCTCATTCCAAACTTGAAAAAAAAAAAAAAAATTACTCTGTATGGATTCTCAAATCTCTGAATCATAACAGCAGTAATAAAATTTTTGTTGACCTTGTTTCAACACTTTTGTATGACATACCTCTTGCCAGTTTGTCAACTGATGGTACACTTAATGCAATAACTGGACTGTGTAACTTATGCAAAACTCTGAACTTTCCTTTGTTTATCAATACCGGGTGAGTAAAACGTATGTCTGTTGTTCCTTCTTCCTAATTTCTTTAACAGCTCTTTGCACAGCTTTATGCTGAACCTCAGCTGTTTTAGAAGACTATGAAATTTCAAATACAAGTTACTCTCAATGGGAACATGACTATTACAGTTATCTAAGTTTCACAAGTTCTGAATAAAGCCATATCAAAGTGTTAAACCTCATCACAAAACTGTCTAAATTGAGAAAGTTTGCTCTGATGACAACAGTACAGACTTTACGGTACAAAGACCTTATTGCAGCTTTCAGTAGTTGAAAATTACAACAATTTAATGACATAATATTACAGCTATTAAATAACCACTGAAAAATCAAGACCATTTTGTTCTTATTCAGTAAGATCTGCCTTTTTTCTGGAAGAGCAGAGTTTCTATGTTTCGTGCATCTTGGTATCAAGTAAGCTCACTAACAGGTTCCATGTTTCCAGTGATTATTCCCATGAGAAGCTGTTTAATGGATCCTGACATGAGTCACCTAATTTTATATCAGGACAGCAGAAATACAGATTTCACTGTTCAGCTCAGGAATGGTTAGGTGGATTTGACGAATGACAGGACAATGTACTTTCGGATTTTCTGATTTAAGATTAACGAATGATGAACATAATATACATATAAAGATGCATTGCATTTCCTGATATATTTTGCTGCTCGTATAAATCTAAATATTTATTTTCAGCACTAGTAAGTATTATGTCTTTAGCAAGATGTCTAATGCACTTGACGTTGTTGATATGGTTTATAAGTTTTCTATAAACTGGTTAAATATAAGGCATCTCTGTTGCTCTCTGCTGAGAGACTGCAATAAATCCATTGGAATATTTTAGCACTGGTTTTATTTACAGTGAGATATGACTGCACCTCATGTTGGCAGAAATTAATTTTGCACATTAGTATGTGATTATCCAAAAGTTAATATAAGAAATTGTAATAAATCTCTAAGCTCATTTATATAACTTAAATACTTGATTTAATATCACATTCATATATGTTTGATAAAAAAGTAATTATGGATATAATTGCTAAGAGACTAATATTTATAAAAGTACACTTTTTTCTGTATCCAGCACCATAAAAAACTTTTTTTCTTTACATTTTCAAAAGCATTCACTAATTTTGTTTATTATTACGGTAGTGAGGAATAATGAATTGCTCCATGGAAAAGCATCCAGAATTGATGCTTTTAAATACTTGTACCTTTGCTATGGTGCAAACTTGACCAAAGGATTAAAAGACAATGTGAACACTAGCACAGATTAATCTTCTCTAGCTCTAAATTATTCTCACAATTTAAAATTCATATTACTATTATTATTATCTTTCATTTCCTTGCTCTAATACAATCTATTTTCAGGTTTGTTCTGGCTATCACCATGATGACAAGTACTAGACTAACCTGTAGACCAATTTTTGAGTTTATTCTGAAGGGAGAAAAGAGATGAACTGAATCACCAAAAAGAGCTCTATTGTGCTCCACTCCCTCTCTTTCTTCATACTCCTGCATGTGAGGGAGTGTATGCTGGCTAATGAAGTCAAAAAGCTTAGAGGATGGGTAAGGAGTTGTGAAGGAGTGGCAGTTTGTTCACCACACTAGCAGCTCTTCTGCTCAGGAATCTGTATTCTGGGAAACCAGATTCTTATCATCCCTGCACACTGTGGGTTTATCTGCTATTTTTTTTTCCGGTGTTCTTATTCCTCTAAATCCAACAACATCAAACATTTGGGTTGCAGCTGACGGTTTTTCTCTTTGCGAACTTTTACTCCAGGTTATTTGTTCCTCCACTTCTACTGGGAAAAAATGTAGTCTAAATGTAGCACACACACTACATTTTCACTTAACTGAAAGTTAGCTCTGTTTTGCATGTGGTTCCAGAGTAGAAGAAAAGTCCTGTACTTCCCTAGACCTCACATCACAAATCTCCTAATTCAACCTCATTTTGCTTCTTCAAGGCAAATCCTTTCTAACTAATTTGTTTACAAACACCATGAAATTATTAATGTCTCTGAAACAATGGATTACTGTGGCTAACTTGTGTGAACACTTTGCCCTAAACCTATGTGTAACAGAACTTATTATGAATATGTATGGACAAGATATAAACCTATGTCAAAATGAAAAAAAAAAATATATATGTCCCCTTAGTTTGCAGAGTAAAACTTCAAATAATTACTCATAAGTTTTGGCATTTATTAAAGCCAGATAATGCATAAATTAATTTATAATTGCTGAAGAGAAGCTTCTTGATGTTCATTTGTTCTCTATAGCAGAAGACAGAAGACTTACAAGCATTCCTGACAGAAGACAGTGTCAATATTCATTCACCACATTTTACAAAGAGGTATTGCTGTTCTCCATATTCTTCTGCTTTAACTGCAGGTCTCCTTTGCATTTCTACACCTTCCAAATTGTTTAATAAGGATGATAAGGCTCATAGATTACCTCTACTGGGAGGAACAGAACATCTGTCCATCAAGCTGCTCCGTCTTGAATGCTGGTGGGAACAATCTGTGCAAGTCATATTATCAGGTGTATGAAGATGGTGAAATAATACATTTACATACAGGACGCAAACTAAAGTCATGCAGTATACCTCAATTCTGGCATTTTCCAGCTTCTAAGCATTTGTCTTCACAATGCTGTGTTCACTTTAACATTGTTTTGTGTGTCACTTCCTGTTTCATTTTTAAAAAGAAAACTGAAAAAAATTGCTAGAGATTTCATGAAAATTTTATGATCATATTGAAAGCCATCTGTTATCTGTAGATGCCTGCCAGCCGAGTTGCTACCATAACTGAAATCAGTGGTAGCTTATTCTCTACCGCTGAAGAAGGAAGCACTTTCCCTGCAGACTTCACTGGAGGGACCTAGGAATCCTCAACATCGGAGTTTGCTCCCCACATCCCACTGTCATTTTTTTAGTGCTCCAGAATGTTGTTCCAGTTGCTTTCCCGAGGCTGATGTCGTCCTCGTATCCAACTTCTTGAAAAATAATACATTCTGTAACAGTTAGACTCTTGTCAGGTTTTCTTTCTGTTTCTCCTAACACTGCATTTGCCTTCTTCCATGCATCCTCTTTGATTCTGACTCTATCCGGTCTTATTGCTTCCCTACTCTTGTCCTCAGCCTGATTCTTTTTACTGAGTTCTGGTATTACCAATGCTTTGTTCCTCCTTGCATTGCTTATCTCTGTTCTTCTTTTCCAGTCCTCTGCTACCCTTCCTGTCCTTGGGGATGGTGCTGGGGCAAGACACCCTGCTTCTCCTAGCTTGGTGCTTAGGGACATGGTTTAGTGATGGACTTGGCAGTGTCACATTTACGGTTGAACTTGATGATCTTAAGGGTCTTCTCCAACCTAAATGATTCTATGATTCTTCCCATGTGTCCTGGTTTCGGCTGGGATAGAGTTGATTTTCCTCTCAGTAGCTGCTGTGTTTTGGATTTAGTATGAGAAGAATGTTGATAACTTGGAAGTTTTCAGTTGTTTCTATAAAATCAAGGATTTTTTGTATTTTCTCATATGCTGCTCCTGAGGTGTGCAGGAGCTGGGAGGGAGCACAGCCAGGCAGGTAGCCCGAGAAGGCAAATGGAAATATTTCATTCCATGGACATCATGCTCAGTTTTTGAATGAGGGTTGGCCGGGGGGCAGGAATCTGCTCTTCTTTTTCCATGAGTTCAAATCCTCTCTTGTCCAAGAGTTCACACTTCTCTGGGAGTTTGGTCTTGTGGGTGAGTTCTGCAAAATTTTCAGAGTCCTTGAGTTCAGTGTTCCATGATTGCTGCTCGAGGACTGACTCTGAATCAGTCTTCGGGTGGTGAGAAAATTGGATTTTATATAGTTTGTTTATTATCATTCTTATTATCAGTAATGTTACTATTCATGGTATTATCACTTTGTTGTCTTGTTAAACTGTCTTTAACTCAGCCCATGGGCTTTCCCTTTCATCCATTTGTCCTCCCCTTCCCACTGTGGGGGAAGATGAGTGGTGAGTGAACAGCTGTCAGGTCCTAGTTTCTGGCTGCCTGGTTAAACCACAATGATTCTGTGATCTCCTGGACCACACCTCCAGGCTGCAGTGTCAGTGCTCTCTCTTCTTGGCCAAGCACTGGTATTTCAATGGAAAAGTGATCCCAGCTTCTCTTTAGAAGTGCTTTGTGGTGTGATTTTCCTTGAACAAAAAAATTGTCCCACACCAGATAATCATATTTCTGCACAAGTTGTTATTTTTTTTCCGGATCATATGCAGTTTAATGAAGTTTGCTAACAAAGTATCTTGGGCCAACTTGCTGAGGAAAGGTGGTACCTGGAGGACCTGTATTGTGGGTTATCTGGACACTTTGTGTTGTTCTAGTAGTACCGAGCCACTAAAGATTTCCACCTATTTAAGTGAGGTGTCCACTGCTTATCTCAGGCAAACGAGCATTACTCCATGACTAGACCATTTCAAGTTTTATTTTGTGAATAAAACCTAGTCTGAGTGGGGCTGCTTCTTTAGGCTTAGAAGAGAAACAAAGTCTGCTGTTCACTGCCAGGATTGTCTGTTTAATGTGATTTCTAAAACAGGCCATAGTGGGGACAGGTAGAAAACCCAGCTGACACTCAAGAGTAAGCGGTGACTTCCCTCAGAAGCCTTTCAAATAAATGAGAGTGAAGCCGTGTTTGTATATGTGCATATTTGTATATTAGGCAAATTGTAAACTGTGGAAATACTTGTACTTATCAAGAGCATGAACCATTAGGGCACGTATACTAATAGTGTTTTCTGTAGCGCTTTAAATCTTTAAGGAACATAAATGCATTCAGAATCAAATAAAAAAGCATTAAATTCATCACCAGAACTCCACTCCTGTATTTAGGTCCTAAAATTATTTTTGTCCTTTATTTTCTTTCCCCCTAAATTTCTAGTCTTTCCCATGCAACATATCAACTTGCAATATCCCCCCTGGTGCTAAGAGGAAAAAATACAATTCAAATAAGTAAAACAAATTACAAATGTACTTTTGCATAAAGCAGGGCAGTGCTTATTGTAATTGCCAGATAATTTCTTTGCTACTTGATGAAAAAAAGAGTGGTTATTAGGGGTCTGTGTAAATGCTTACTGATCACTGACGTTTTATCTGCTACCTGCCACCACTACTCTTCTCAATGTTCACTTAAAAATAATGAGTTTACGCTACTCACCTGGTCAACCACAAAGTGCAAATAACAAAAGGGTCATACTTTTTCAAACAATATAAGTGCTGAGGACTTTCAACTCAATATTTGAGCAAATACCTACAGATAATGCATCTTTTACTCTCTATATACATTTGGGTGGGTGTGTATATAGGGCGCTTTTTTTTCAATTTGAAAAAAATTTAGTCAGCTCCGTATTCCCCTTCAAGGAAAGTATTTCATTCAGAAGAAGTCTTGGAGAATGAAGTAACTCCCTCATGTAAATTGTAGATATTCTAAGCAAAAAATATGTTTAACCTCAATGTTGCTTTAGTTTTTGGCACAGAACTAGGATTGCATATTATATTTATTATATAAATCATAAAAGATTAAATATCTCTTCTGTCTTTGAATTTAATGCAATAACATTCTAGCTGAAAGGTGGGGGCAAGGGGGAGCCCACCATCCTGTGTTGCTGTCTCCTGAGGGTGGGTACTGGTCAATGTTTGCAGCGGGATGGGAGCTGCTGTGGGCCCTGACAGCCAAACCCACAGCAGGGAGGACCTCCTTTGGCCCTGGCCAAGGTACATGGCAGCTGGGACCTTTTTGGGGGGTGAAGTACTCGGATGTTGCTGGGCTTGCACTCCAGTTTATATTAATGGGAAAACACTTGTTTAAATATCCCTTCAAAGCTTAGAAACATAGATACTTTGAATATAGGTGTTAGCAAGCCTGTAACCAAATATTTTCTTAAACAGTGTTGAGCTATTTGGAGCTTTTTCTAATATCTGAAGCTATGAAAAATCTGCACAGCCAGCAAGTACACTTCTCTCTGCTGACTTCCAAGGACTTTATACTAGCAGCAGTTCAGTGAATTGAAGAGGTCAAGTTCTTTTCTTTCCATTTGAGCAGGCCATGCTACTTTCACTTCCTTCTGTGAGGCAATAAGTGGGTAGGAAACTCCTATTTGTGAAAGTTCATATATTGCTTATTTAAGCACATTGAGGTACACCAAAGTGTGGGACAGCAAAGACGCAACTTGGACTTCAGCTAATTTTTCTTCCTTCTGTACCCCACTCCTCACCCTGTATGCTGCCTCTCTTTCCACTTTTCCCTGCTGTTCTTCGCTGCTCTGCCCATGCTGACCCTGAAGTAAGCAGCTCACATTTGTAAACACTCCTGTCTGTTGTGGGTGACACTGGCTCCTTCCTGTGGCCTGGGCAGCAGAGGAGACACGGACAGTTTTGCAAATGCCAGGTACAGTGAAAGGCACAGCTAAAGTGAAAGGCAGAGCTAATAAAGCCTGCTTACCTGCTTAGTTAATGTCCTTTCTCTCTGTGAATTCCTCCTTCTCCCATTCCTTAACTCCCTCCGCACCCCTCAGCAGCATATTTGCTTCCTCAGCCACAGAACAGTGATGTTGCAGTTGACTGGACACAATTCTACCAATCAGAGCAATTTCTAGAATTTTAATTTAGTAGCAAATTTTAAAAATCTCGGTTACTATTGAAAAACCTGTTATTAAATTCTGCTTAGTAAAATCAGCATCAGTAGTTACAATGTTTGTTCCTTGAGACCAGAGCGTTGATTTCAGATGCACTGTGAGGCAATTTGAAAGCAAGATTCACTGCTTTGGATCTTATCAGATTTAGAACAGAGTTAAATATCTTTATTAACACAAAAAGTCAAGATTAAACACTGAATTACTTATCTGCCCCTGTAAAATGTGTAGGGTGAGGTCAGAAGTATTAATTTTTGTACACATATAACTCTAGTTGCATAATACTGGGTGATGGAACAACTTTAAAATTTTGATTTTATACTTGGTGTCAGATATTTTAGCATACTATTGTGAGACTGTCCTCTAGGCCTAAGCCACAGAAGAAAAAGAGCAAATACTTAATACGTGGAATAGATGGAAGCAAATGGTAATTAATTTCATGCTCTGGAGCCATGAATTTGCTATTTAAGTTCCTTAAATAAAACTCAGCTACATTCCAGACTGGTGGCTTCACTCGTCCGTTTTCAACCCTCTTCATTTCTCTCCAGTTACTGTCTGTCCTATTTCCCTGACCTACAGCAAAAAGGCAGTTGTTTTTAATTAGAATATCTTGAATAGTCTGATGAAAATTGTAGCTATTTCGTGATGACGGTGACTGTTTTACTTTGACTACTCTGAAGACCTCCCAGAGTTTGTAAGAGCTTTCAAAACATCACAACAGCTCAACTGGAGCAAGAATTTATTAGTTAATATCAACTAGTACTGCTGAGGCATCAACCCCAGTTATGTGTATAATCTTATATAATGAATGGTCAGAAACTCATGCAGTGGAGGAGGGAGAAAGCATGTCTCGCTCTTACTCATTCAGTGTCTGTGCATGCCTGCCTGTGTACAGGCTTTCATGTACAAGCACCGTTGTTGTCTGAGGCTGTAAAACTGATTATCAGCTGTACACTTGCCGTATCCTTTAAAAATATTTGACCACAGAAGAAATTTGCAAGAAATGTAAACAAATTGTAGAAGACATGAACTTGGCAAAATGTCATAAGGTACAAATACTGAACTTAACTTTATTTTCATGGAAATCCTAATTTTGCAAATGGTTTTAATTTCTCAGAGGTTGAAATAAAATTTGTGTCTTCCCAAGGTACAGAGGTGTTGCTGCAGCATGATGTATTTCAAGTGTCTATGACTCTCTTTTTTATAAATCTTTCCTGTGACCATATTCTTCAGGACTACTGCACTGCCTAAGTATACACATGCAAAATTTGCAGGGGATTTACAATTGTGTTGTTAAACTAAACCAGGTTTTGGGTTTTGTTTTTAAAAAACAAACCCAAAGCAGAATAGCTTGCTTTAAGTTTGTGCTTGTCCTCTCCTTAACCACATCTGTATCCTCAGCAATTTTCATTCTTTCTGTACTTCTGATACAACCACAACACATAAAACAGGGGAGGCTGGAGAAGATACAAAGCAGAGTGGTAATAGCTGAGTTCTGCCTGCTTCCCTCTTGGAGGGGATGATAATTTCAGTCCCACTCCTCTGACCTGCATTGCAGGATCAAACATCTCAGGAAGCAACTTTTAAAATGCTAATAGCATCTAAGAACCTAGTGTCTTAATAAGGAGAAGAAATGGAAATAGTGGTGGAGGAGAACTTTGGGACCACTTTTAATGCATGTGATGAAATTTGCTAAGCCAGTTATTGAATAAAACATGGTCAGGCTTTAGGACACTGATTGCGGCTGGTAGAAAATCTCAGTTGTCCTGAGAAAAATGCCACCTCACAAAGTTAGGAGTTTTTACCTGGTTTTAAGTCATAACTTCATCCTGTTTCAAAGTTGTTCATGGGCTCACTTCTTCCCTGTAGCACCAGTAGAGCTGTTCATCTGTGCTCATTCTACTTGAGATGGTTATCGTCAGGGTTTTGTCTCCAGCCCTTTATCACTGCAACCAGTCTTTCATCTAGTCATGACCTTACCAGCACCAGCCTTTTCATCACAGAGAGCTCCAAAGATTTTTAGGTAGAACTTTAACTCTTGTTCTGCCTTAATGAAGTCTGTAGGAAAAATAAAGACAGGCAAGGATGTTACTGATCCAAATAGCATCTCCTCACAGAGTTTTGTAAGTAACCTGGGTGTTTAAATAATCCGTAATGCCTGTAAGTAATGTTTCCTTTTTAAAAAGTTAGTAGGACATTCATGAAGTAAACCACCAGGTTAAGGTAGAGTTGGTCATCTGATGGTTTATTGTGCTCTTGCAGAACATCAGGTTCAGCAGGACTCTAAGAATCAGAAAACTCAGACTTCTAGACTTCCCAGTCCACCTCAGATCACAAAGTCAGTTCTGTGAAGCTAAACCTATCACAGCAAACACAGCCAAATTTCTTACAGATATAGGAATTCCTACTTGCAATTCCAGCTCCAGCAGGGTCAAGGTTAAAGGAACAGATACGTTCTTATCTCTTCATTTCTGGAAGGCAGATGTCACTCTCCAGCCTTACTTAACTAATTATGTTTTATCAAGAAGTTCTCAGGTCATAAAACTGCAGTTCACTGAAAACAAAAACAAATAAATCAAAATAATAACACTATAAACAGCAAGGGTTGTTATATAAACTAGAATATTTGTTTTGATAGATGATGACATAAAAATATAATTTTTTATTTCCAGAATTTATACCAGGATTATGAAAAATGTCAGAATATTATTGTAGTTTCTTACAGTGTGGGGTGCAGTTTAATTATTAGGGAGATATACTGTATTTGTCCTACAAATAAAGAACTTTCAGTTGAAAAAAAAAGGGTGGGATTTTTTTTACAGAATACAAAAAGCAGTAATTGTGCATAATACCTTGTGTTTCCCACTGTTCTCTGTAATACTGGATGGATTCTGTTTGGTTTTAATTTAGTGAATACTACTTATTATTTTCATCCAAATTTATTAGTATCGACTTATCTAACCGTTCATCAAACATAAATTTTTTTAATTCTGATGCACTGTGAGAAAGAGTAAACAGCCACACTTGTGAAGGAACAGTCATATTTTCTCTCTCATTTTAAACCACCTAAGAGGTATAGCTTTAATTTAATTCAAACCTCAGGTTGTGACTCTGCAGTATAATTTCTCTTTTCACTTCAGAACTGCTTACCATTTATAGTGTGTAATTCCATGCCTCAGCTGTGAAATATTTTTGTTTAAAGAAATGTCTGGTTACAGAACATATTCGAAGCTGGTTCCCATAGAAACATTTGAGAGAGGATCATGGTTTTCGCCCAAATGTCCGTTGCTTTCATTTAAAAGCAAAACGTAACTCATCAACTCTGCTAACTACTGTCTGCAGCTGGATAATTTTTGTTGTCATATTCTCTCGTCTGTGTCCCTGCTTGTCCACTGTGGCACTGCATCAATAATGTAACAGTAGCGACCACCCTGGTAGAGCATCGCAATCAGGTTTACACAAAACTGAGTGACTGCACGTAGGGCTTCTCAGTGAACTTGGTGGATGGACAATCTTAATGCTGACTCCCTGCAAACTGACACAAGTCAGACTATTAAAATAGATGTCCAAAGTTAAAAGGAATGTGTGCATTTTGAAACAGCCGAATTGGAAAGCATGCTCTTCTCTTTATGTGCCAGGTTAGGAGCTCAGTAGTAAGCATTCCCTCCCATTGCTGACTGGCTAGCTTAAACTTCTCTTGCCTTTCTGATGTCTAAAAGTACTCTGTTACAATCCCCAGTTTCTTATATTGTCCATAACTGCAACTCTTTGCCTATTCTTCTTCTACCCAGAAAACTTTAGTTAATTTGAGAGCCCATTGTGAATTCCTGATTTCTCAGAACTCTCCCAAGGCCTACCCCAGAGCTGGTAAATGGAATACCAGCATGTGTGCACCCCATGCACGGCCCTACGGGCATCCCATAACCACCTGTTCTCTACCACCTCAGAAGTACCACTATTCCCATTAGCCTGGTGTGAACCCATTAAGGTTTCTGAAGTATTTCTGCTAGGTGTAATTGATCTGTGCCTTGCTTCCACCTGAGGCAGAGTCCTCATCTGCCTGCACCTTCCAGCACCCATACTGTTCTCCCTCCCTCATCATATTCAACATCTGCCACTCTTCAGTCTGCAGAGAGTGAGGAAGACGAGACAAGCAGGGTCTGTGAACTTTGTCATGACAGGTTATGAAGACCAGCCCTCCAGCTCCTTTCCTGGGCCTCAGATTTGTTACCAGCACCAGTCTCAAAGTAGCAGTTTTCCAGCACACCAGCAGCTTGGCTTAAAAGCTGGCAGTTGTTGCAGGCTTCCTCAAACCAGATTGGTGCACTACAAAATTTTCACCAGATTTCTGCTGGAAGTCAGACACTAGGCTGTCTTCTGCCTTGGTATAGACCTGAAGCAAAGCCAGGCTACCACCAGACCAAAGCCGCTCAGGTCTTCTTCGTCTTTTCTGTCTTTTCCTTCCGTCTCCTTCAGAAGAACTTACTTTAATCGATTAACAATATAAAAAGATCCCCTCTTCACCCGCAAAAATTGGGCACAGTGGTTTTGGGCACAAATAGCGTATTTTATCTTAATTCCACGGTGTTTAACTTCCGTGTTAAAGTCAATTTTTCCAATGCATTGTTGTGAGGAGGAAAAAGGTCTCCTTTGATCAGTCTAAATTGTGCTTTACTGATCCAGGCAAAGAGATTAGTTCTTCAGTGTCTGTGCAGCAAATGGCCTTCGTCTGTTCACCTCCTTCTGTTAAAATCTGTACTTTCTCAAATTTGTGTAACATTCACTTCCTTATCACGTAGACCTGTATCAGTCTTGTGCCTTACACAATCACACTTTCTCTGCCAGCTAGATGAAACTCTTCTAGGACAGGAATCTATCCTTCATGAATTATCGTTTGAGAAATACATATATTTTTATGCAGTCAGTAAATAATAATTCTTTAAAAATAGCAAGAGACTATTAATATCTCATGTGCATGATTAGAGAAAACAGCAGGATAACGAGAATATATTCCATAAACTCAGTGTCATGTTGTTTCCCCTATCGTGTGTTATATATGCAAATGTGTTTCATAACTTTCTCAGTGTTGCTAAAGCTATGACATAGATTCTGCCATAATTTCTACAGCAGAGGAAAGTGCTGGTGAAAAAGCACCATCTGAGGAACCAGTGGCAACAGCTTCACTGCCTGCTGAATAGCAATGCCTAGGCACATGCCATTGGTAAGTAGCATTCAAATGGTGCGAGAGAGTGTTCACAACAAAGGATTGTTTTCCATACAAAGAGATGTCCTGAGGCACCTCTCTATCGACTTCATGCCTGTACTGGCTTATTAGATGTATGAAAAAAAGGTGCCTGCATTCTCCTCTGCCAGAGGAAAACACAAAACCTCCAATATTTTTTTCCTTTTATTTTTTTAATTCCATAAATACGAAGAAATTATTCATAATCAGTTTGACAACTTGGGATGATGAGTATGGGAAAAGACTTGCTTGTTAAATGTGTTGGTTGCTTACCGAATGATCTCTTGAATCTGTGCTTCAGCTAGGTTCTTACTCTCGTGTTCTCTACTCCCCAGCATGTTCGGTGCACACCCTAAGGACAGTAATTTTTAGTCTGGTTCATTGACTTAATCTATTGCTTCAAATTTTTCACTTTGTGTACTAGATCATTACTGGTAAATGAGCTCACATGCATTTCTCTTTGTTTGCGACACTACAGATCTTGGTATGGCTGAGTGTCAGAGTAGAAGTTATCGTCTCTGAAGCAAAGGAAAACTGCTTATAACACATAATAGGCACAAGTGGTTAATTCCTACTGTGTTGTGACCTTGAAGAGCTGCATGGGTGGATCTACCAGTCATGCTCCAAGAGTTTCAGCAATACGCAGCTGACAGCTGCAGACTTGAGGTGCAGGGCTTTCCATTCACAGTAAGGCTTCCTCAAATCCTGCGCTGCAGAACTACTAAATTAAAGTAAGATTCCATGTGTGTGTAAAAGAGCTGCAAAAATCAGGTTTTCAGAGATTACAAACAGATGAAAAATGAAAGAGTCAGTGTTTGTGATCCAGAGTTCATAGTGCAAGATGCAGACACACTTTTTCAACCTCGGTGAAAACCCTCAAGGAAGCACATTTCCTGCTATGGTAGGATAGGAGCTGCATTATACTGCTGTAAATTTACAGTAGAACTCTTTCTAAAAAGCATATATGTCCTTCTCTAGGCCTGTTTAAATGCTGTGTTCAAGGAGGGGACTTGATACTGCCTCCGTTGACCCTAAATCGAAACTGTGTATGGCACCAGCTGCTTCAGATTAAATAAATATGATTTAGAGTCACTAAATTAATTTGAAGAGGCATTTGCATGAACAGAAACAAGAGACTGAATGTGATGCAGCAAGTCCTCCTGTGGTCCTAAAAAGCTGGAAGCAAGAAACTGTTCCAGCACTCCTACTTGCTGAAATGGCTTCCTGCTGAGCGTTGTACCAAGCAAACTCTCTACCCAGCTTCCGAAATGTGAAGGGGATCTGTCTGAAATATTGATTGTCCAGCATGAACTTTGCATCCTGAGGTCTCTGCCTTTCCCTGACCTGTACAGGCACTTGTATTTAGTAGGCTAAAAGACAGATTTTGTGTTTGGCTTACAAGAAGTAGTCCTTTCAAGCAAGTCTTTTGCTGCCAGAGGAAGTCCGCTGATTTTTAATTGGCTCTAAATACGTGTATGTCATCCCATATACTGAGTGCATATACAGGAAGTATTTACCTCTGTTGCAGACAGAAACAAAACATCTCTACTTGTGCACTCAGATAAGTCATGCAGACATAGTTGATGCAGTGCAGAGCCCAGGATAAAAGGTTCTAGCTCTTGGAAAAGGGTTACATCAGCAGCAGACAAGCCAGACTCCAACAGGTTTCCATCAGCTTGATGCATATCCAGTAAGTTTCCATTCACTTACAAAGGGCTTTATACATTTACCTTACATTGTGACTTCGTAGTAGTAGTCCTATATTTTTTTCCGCTTCTAAACTATTTTATTAGCTTTTGTCATGAGATAAGAAAACAAAAACAAATTTAAAGGTCAAAGGCAGAAGGGGTTTTGTTGTAAAGATATCTTCGTGTGGAAGGTAGGAGATGGTACGGATTGCATAGAAAATTGCTTTGAAGAACCTGCATGGTCACTCTGAAGAATTTGAGACAATTGCAGGAAGAAATTGTTCAGTTCTTAAAACTGGCAAGCATATTTCAGACATCATCTTGTCTGCATTGTTTGTGAGTTCAGAAGAAATGCAGCCAACTGCCTTCTTACAAAGTAAAATCTCACAGCATACTGGCACAAAAGCAGTAAGATTTTCTTTGCAAATATTAGCCTCCAGTACATAGATTGGATATTACAGATCAGTAGAATCATTTGCTTCACAAATGGTTGGTGGACAAACAGAGAATAGAAGCAGGCAGAGGAAAACTGCATTCCTTTTGACTCATTTGTAAATCAGGTATAAGTTTGGAAAGATCAGTTATTATGCTGATAATCCTTTTACTTACACCAGTAAGCAGTCAGCCTCAGGGCACCTTAAAATTTCACGTGCAGCCCAGTTTGACTACAAACTTCAGCTAACATAACTGAATCAGTCCAAGGAGCAGTCCCAAAAAAATTAATAGTAGGTCATAATGTTGGCAGAGTTATGCAAGCTATTAGCATAGCAGTGGACTTCCCTTTATCAGAGCTATGAGTGAAGGTTTTACTCATATATATGATGTACAGCCTTCCTGCTTTAGCTGCCCATAGAGTACAAATGTTTTGTCTCTACAGAAAGATGGCTTTCATGCAAATTGTCGTTCCATAAAGCTTGCCCATTATTTGGAAAAGGATAAATTTCACAACGTAGATCTTTATGCATCTAGTAAAATATTATGTTTGCAAAGTTAAAACTGGGACTCTTCGCTCTGTGCAAAGAAAATATACAGCTGATGAAAGCGGAATTTTGATGAGCATGGAGTACCAGCATTTTAAGAGATGTATTGTTGTTGTTTCTGTATGAGCTTTTTAAAAGCACTCTGTCTGTTTTGTATCCCAGTGATATCTATGTATGGCTGAGTTCTTCTAAAAATACCACTGAGTCCTAGAAGGCCTAGTAAGCCTAAATGTAGTATTAAATAATATCTATTTCAAAGAGTTTACGTGCTGTACTGGAAAAATAGAGTGGGTTTTTATTTCCACTGATCTTTCCAGAGAGCTAGAAGTATCATTTCTAATGTACCTAAATTGCTTGGAGATGGCTTATTTGGCAAATTGCATTTCTTTATGTGGTATCCTTGCATTTTGATGTTGAAAGATATGTTCAAAGGGATGATCTTTAAAAATCAAAAGGGGCCTAACGGCAAGATATTCTCTTTGAGAAGATAGTCACTTTGCAACCTGGTCCAAAAGATTGGTTTCCATCACTCTCTGCATGCTGCAATCCCATCCACTCTTACACGTTCTGTCTTATATAGAGAAAGAATTATGGGGTTTGCTTCAGCTCTGTGGAATTGGTATGCTAGGAGCTTAAACTCGGACCGTACTGTCAGACCATTATGTGACAAGTAGAGATGGAAACCTGCTGCTTGAGAGGGTTTGCAATTGTTTTAGTAGTTAGATTTGAATTAACATTAAGAGTACCTAGAACATCTCAAAAGTCATCTTTGTTGCATTGAAGATGAAATTGAATGTATTTAAACTAAGAGAATTGGCATGCAAAGCATGAAGAATTCTTGTCTCATAGAAGTAGATAAAGGATTCCTCGGCATTGACAATGTGTGTGGGGGGGTACACAACAACGACACGACGGATACATTGCTGTTGTTAAAGCATTAGAATTCACAGCAAGAGAGGAACTGAAGTTATGACTGAGTTTCTTCAGTTAACTGTTAACTTTTGCATCTTCATACATCTACTCAGCTTTTCTTCTCCTCTGGTGTGACATAAGCATTGTCTTGAGAAAAAATAAATAGTTCTAGTGCATGGGGCAATACTGACAATTGCACATGGGCAAGTTGATACACAAAACCTGTATGAAATGCAAGAATAATTTTTTCCATCTGGAAAGGAGTAGTGGAAGCTACATTATTTGTAGGTAACTCTGATTTCTCCTCTCTCTATGGCTTACTGTTTTTACTTCTGTTCGTCTGTGGGTTGCTCCAGAGGCACTAAAGTTAAATGCAACCTCTAACTTGGAAATTGAAATACATGGACAGTATGGTCCTTGTATCTTTTCATCTAGTCCTTAAGCTTTTCAGTCTTAAAAGTTGACCAGAAAATATAAATGACAACCTTAGCTGTCAGGTAGCACAATCTGAAAACATGTGTGTTCTCTCTGCTATTAAAAGCTGTGTTATCTCCTATCAAACCAACCCATCAAAAAAAGCACAAATGCACAAATATATTTGAGAAAGAAAATTCTGCTTCAATTTAACAATTACTGAAGATGGACAGATTTCTTGATAATTTGGAAGTCATCAATATCAACCATGTATTTTCATTACTGTACAGTGACATTTCATTTTATCTTTTATCTTAAAGTTTTGTGATGTGGCTCTTTTTCTTTGTTTTCATGGCGCTGTTGTTATACTGTTGATAGATTACTCTGCTGCATAGCACCTCTCTTTTTGTGTCATTGGATCCAGTTCTGTGCTACTTCACATTTCCCTGTGAGGTATGATTTCATATCCCCAGATAATCACGTTTTGTTTGCTTAAGCCACAACAGTTTTTTGACTGTCCAGGGCAGAAAACCCTACTTCCATTCTTTTTTTTATTCGTATCTTCGCTGAGGGGATTGAGATTTGTCAAGATCTCTTTTCATGTTTTTCATCACACTATTCCTTTCAGAGCTTCATAGCAGAAATCACTAAGTCTGTGGCCTGAGATTCTTTGTTTGTCTTTTTATGTCCTTTCCACCTCCTTGCTGCCCCCTCAGCTAAGCAAGTTCAACTTTTTGCATTACTGCATGCTTAACCAGGCTGTGGAGCTAATGCAACCTGAAAATACCTTTTCTGACCATGTCATTTTTACCTAGAGTCAGAGCCCTAACCTGTCTCTTCTTGCCACTCAGCAAACACTTGTACTACATGCTACAAAACCAAAAGTGCTTGTAAGTATTTACTTCGATCTTTTACACTTTCCAATGTGCAGCCATCTCATATCAATCTGTTTGGTTGCACTCAAGCTGCAGATTCACTTCAACAGTTTTTTGCATGGTTGAAGCTCGCTTGGCCCTGAAGTGGAGCTATTTTGAAAAAGGAATAAAAGACGAAGATAGGAACGGCTCATCATCTTGCTAATACAAGAAGACTCAGGAATATATTTTCTAGGAATTCACTCAGAACCAGTGGCAAGTCACTTAGGTCATGGCCTGGCTGGCATTCAAGAAGTGTATGCTTCTTCCCAGAGTTCAGTAAACTGGCCATACACAGACAGAGGTGGACTTCTTCCATCTAGAAATGCTGGGTTTTGAATGTTCCACTGAAACCACCTGAAGTCTTTGGATTGCTCCGTGACATTTTCTATCTTTCTTTTAGACTGTAAACTCATTCTCTGCTTTTCTTGTTGTTATTTCACTCCTCATCCATTTAGCAGTTCCACTGAGCTGTGAAACATATACTTAATGATTCTTGGGTGCCTTTTCTACTAAAAAAGGAGATTTGTATGTTGTTGGGGTCGATGTAGCTTGAGAGTTAGCACGACTAGGCCGCTTAAGCAAAACAGCATAACTGAACAGGCTTCTGGAAAAGACAGCTAAGAATAGCAATTGAGAAAGTTCTGATAATGCACATGATGTGCGTTAGCAAAAACAAGTCATGTTCAAGGACGTGGAGGCAGTCTGTTGTTAGTGGCGTTAGTGCATAGTTACAAATCATAAGGGAATGCGGGGCGTGTGAACAGCGTGTGATTTATGTCTGTAGCCTATCCGAATAAGCGTAATCGCGTGTACAGATATGGAAAATGTATATAACTGCACAAGCGGAATAATAAAGGAATCCGACTGTGCATCCTATCAAAGTGTGTGAGAGTCGTTCCTGTCCTTGCACGGATGCTGAAACTTGGCAGTATGTTGTGCAAAATAAAAGTTTGGAAAAGCTTAAAGGAAGCTTACTGCTGAAAAACACTCAAGTGGAAAAGACACCCAGCACTTTTTTGTCATTTCTTAGAAATATGGATTTCTCTCAGCTGCATTTGTTCTTTCCTTTGAATGTATTTCTCTGAGCATTTTTTATTCCTTATACATCTCGAAGATGAATAAAGAGAATTTCCTTTTGGATAGTGTTCAGATGTTAGTGACATTTTGAGAAAGTTAAAGGTGTTCAGGCAAGGCTCAGATTTATCTACTTGAGCTACTGGAACCAAGAGAAAGGCAAAAGCTTAAGTTTTGAGAGGCGACTCTGAGATTATATCTCCTGCAGGTTCTGTATTGATTGCATTATTCAGGGCTTCATTCAACTATTCAGTATCAGCCTCTTAGACACAGAATGTACACTTCTAACTGAACTTTCTGTTCAGTCTGCAAATCAAAGAGCAGTTCACAGCTTGCTTTAGTCTTGGTCTCAGAGAAAGATTAATGCTGTTTTGATTAAAGTTTATTTAAGTTTCTGTTCTTGGACTGACTGATTTTCTTTGCATCTCCAAAAGGAACATGTCTTGTCAATCAATAAAATTTCAGCAAAATAAATTTGAAAATTATTTGAAATAGAAGAAACCACTTCATTTGACATAAGATGGTTCGTGTTGATTTTGAACATCATTCTAAAGCACATTTAGAGGGGTAAAAAATTTGGCTCAAATTAGAAAAAATAACTATCTCATTTGGAAAATATTAACACTTTACAGACTTCAGAATTTTTGTTCCTTGTAGTGGTACATTTTTACCGCAAAAAATTAAAAAAAAGATCATGAATTTTCAAAGGATCCTGCTGCTGCCAAATTCTCATTTTTAATGAAAAGTTTTGATGAATATCTTTGATACTTCTTTGTCTAATGAACACCTTTTCATGTATGTGAAGTGTATAATAAGTTACATAAAAATCAACAGTATGAATAATTTTTATAACTTATTTTATACTATTCTAGAGTTAAAAAATAAAATCTTAATATGTTGTCATAAGCTTTTAGAAACTAGCTTGTATTATAATTTTTATCTGAAACAATTTTTCCAAACCTCTTTTTAAATTACCTAACTGCCTAGAATTTTTTTTTCTGTTCCAGATACCTGCTTAGAGCAAGACCAGTTAGATCAGGTTGCTCAAGACCTGATACCTAATTATCTCCACGTACAATCCACAGCCTCCTCAGACGACCTTAAATCCAGCACCAGAGTTCATCTCCTGCAGCTGAACATCCTGTTGGCTCAAACTTGACTAGCATGAGATTCTGGCTTCACTGGAGGAAGGAGCTATTTGACATTCTACCCCTTGTTTATTGAAAGTGTAAGCACCAAGGTCCTCCATCAAGGAAAAGCTTAGTGTCATAATACCATGCTTAGACATCAATATAATTATGGAATATTTCTTCATATTGGAGTGTTTCCAGTTAACGTGTAAATCTCAGATGCTCACCTACTATGATCCCTTTCTTGTCCTGATTTGTGTTGATTTGTCCCTACAAGGGAGAGATGATTCTTGGCTCACAGGACATATTTAGTGGAATGACTTCCTGTGATTACTTATCTTTTCATGATCATCGCATAACGTCTAGACAATCATGTCTCTTCATACCCTAAAGGATGTTACATAAAAGAGGATGCTACATCCCACCTGAACTCCTGCACTAGGGACATATCTCACTTGTCAGTCTTGGACTAATTCAGAAAATTCTTCATAATGAAGGAATAATCGAGCATGGACAACTGCTTTCTTTGAAGGATGTTGAAGGGGAGACAAATGGTGGAAATGGGATGCATTATAGAGGGAGGGACTGAGAGAAGGGACTTGAAAAGTTGTAATAGACTTTCTTACACTTAAATGTATAAGGAGTACATTTCAGACCAACAGAAATACACTGCCAGGAATGCTTATAGGGATGTTACATTTTTAAGTAAAACTGCTGATAGTATATTTTTTAAATGAAAATCTGTTCAGTGTTTTAGAATACTGCATTCAAAAATTGCACTAATTGCTCACAATGAAATATTATCTTCCCCATAACTGTGACTCAGATACCAAAGATTCATTGAAAACAAGATATTCCATAATGAGAAACCATAGGAACTGGAAATTTTTCAATAAAGCATTTTTTCCATGGGAAAATTTCAGGTTGTTCAGCTCAGATCCTTTACGGAAATAGATCTGCTTCAACAAAAGTCAGCTGTAGAATGTTTTGTGATTAAGACATTCACCGTGTATAAGACATGTTTCATCCTTTTTTTTTATTTTTGTTGACTCTTTTGCCAGTTTCTGGTCTTTGCAATTTTATTCAGAATAACCTGATAAATGCTGAAGAAATAATATTTTTTATGAGATTTAATGCTTGCTTTCTAGCTAGTTTTGATCAAACCTATAGCTTAAGGCAGTCTTTGAAATTTAATAAATTCATTTTCACTGTGAGGAAGGGTGCAGAAACAGAAGAAGTATTGCAAGATAGATGTGCTTCTTTTAACTACAGTCTTTCTTTTCATTATGCTGATTTTTTATGTTTTGGTAGGTACAAAGGATATGAGATAACATGGAGCATCAAATTAGCTGACATTATCTGAACATAGCATTAGAGTAAACTGTTTCTTACTGCAGATTTTACCTTATTTTCTTCTGTGTTATTTTTCCGTTTCAAAGGCCAGTTCCATTTAGATCATATTAACAAGTGTTAATAACTTTCATTTTTACTGTTTCATGTCCTATACTGAGTGTTCAGAGTAAGCAGCCCAGCTCTGTCTTATTTCATTCTGCTTCAATGACTTTGCAAGTCTTCTGTCACAGATCATTTATGTTTTTATTGGTGATTCTCTTATCAGGATTCATTTCCATACATAATTAATTAGAAAAGAAGATTGTATGCTTCTGCTTCATTAACAATATTATTATTTTTAAAAATGATAATACGGAGCACTAGTGGAGAAATTCATCCTAATTTAAATAAAGTGATCCAGAATGTAATTATTGTCACATGGATTGAATGTATGTTCATTCACTCATATATTCAGATTGTACCCTCTCCAATACCTGTTAATAATTCAATATTTCTGTTGCAGCTAAATACCTGAGGCAAACCTCGGGACAGCCATAACCACGAGAATTAACAAAAATAATGGCGAAGATGACTCTAATCTTTAAACTGAGGTGCATGAAATCTAAACTATAGAAATCACAATTACAGGTAAATTTAAAATAGATAGCATGAAAAATTAAAATATGGAATTTCTTGCTAGCAGAGAAATACATGCTATTAGCATTTCAAATTTTCATTTACCTGTCCTTTCTTTCATTACACTGTGAACACACAACTTCTTTTGATGCTTCACACTTCTTCTAATGAAGTCCTGCCATTGATCTGTGCAACCTATTAATATGTCGTACGTATTGTCTACAGGGAGTCATTCACATGTCATGAATTTTAAGTGTATTTCCTTAAAGTGTAATTCACAAAGAGTAGCAATAAGTTGGAATCACAAATGTCTGCGAAAGGAGGTATTAGATGAAATTCTAGTTCAGCTGGCATCTTAAGGCACCGGGCAAATCTAGAACAGAACATTCGCATAGTAAGGAAACTTCTTAAAAATTATGCAGCTTCCATCAGACTTAAAACAATGATTCCTATGATTTCTCATTCAAAGCAAACCATGTCTGTAATATAATTAGTATTCCTTAATTATTTAATAACGCCGAAGGAGAAAGGGAAAACCTCAAGAAATATCTAGAAAATTTCTTTTTCTTGTAATGCTTGTGTTAGAGCCATGATTGTCTAGTGATAGAAGTAAGTCAAGATTTGCTGGCATTTTTAAATAAGATGTATTATCCCAAACTTGCTTTAACTGGCACCCAGCAGCACGAGATCACCTCCTGTATTACTTGCTTTAGCGGAACTGGAACAAAGCTGTTCCTTCAAATGCAGTGTTTTAAAACAGGAAATTATTCCTTTGCTTCTTGAGTCATAAGCAGCCTTATACAAGCTTCATATGGCAGTTAGTCCAACAGAGAACAATGCCAAATGTACTTCAAATTTTAGCTTTCTTGTGGCTTACTTCTCTTCATCAATTATTTTAAGCATTGGAATAATTAAAACTTTTACTGTACTAAAATCAATCTTGTTTTACTTCTGAGTTTACCTAGCAGTTAAAATGATCAATTTAGGCACAGTGATGGTATAAAAAACTATATGAAGTTTTTCAGTTTCCACAGGTATGAAAAATCTGGTTCATGACATGAGATTCCCACACATTATGAGGTACCATACATTGTAAGGGAAATTATTGCTGTTGCATTAAGCAGTTTGCTCAAATTCAAGTGAAAATTTAAAATCATAATTTAAGATTCAGTGTAGTTCTACTAATATGCTGTCACATCTATCCTACACCGGCACAGGACAGTGGGATTTTCCTAGCTTCTCAGGACTTATTTTTCACATGCAGATATAAGAACTCTTTTGCATGAGAGATATTAGTGCACCATGTTAATGTAGTACTGCAATTTATTTTCTTCCTTTGTGGCTTAGAAACTGCACACACAGACAGGACTTTCTTGATACATGGAGGGCTGTTATCACATTTTTGCACTAGAACAGAGGAAACCATGCATCATAATTGCTTTAAAAGCAAATATTGATCATTGAAAAGTCCTTTCAGATTTCATTATAGAAAACTGTTCTGGTTCAAAAATAGCGGCACCACAAGAACTAGAGGAGGACCGCATAGCAATCTTGTCATTACCATCTAGGATACTACAACTGAAGACATAATGTCTCAGAATCCTCTTGTGTGTTACATTTATGCCCCAGCACGTCCTTGAGTCTCTTGGGTTTGAATAAGAGTATCATGGTAAAATACGTGTCTTGCTCTAGTGCAAAAATGTCAAGTGTCAGCCCACAAATGAAAATAACAAAAAAAAAAATCAACACAACATGTTTAACACACAGAAAGCATGATTATGGCTTGGGCAGAAGGAAGGCACCTAGAACAGGCTTGACTGGTACAAAAGAAGTATAAAACTAATGAAAACAAGATGAGGAATCATGTTATTTGGGAAAGAAAAGAAAAGAAAAGAAAAGAAAAGAAAAGAAAAGAAAAGAAAAGAAAAGAAAAGAAAAGAAAAGAAAAGAAAAGAAAAGAAAAGAAAAGAAAAGAAAAGAAAAGAAAAGAAAAGAAAAGAA
>Ga0065711_1030452_pt1 | contig 32462 bp, 22 predicted proteins | sample Hoacrofraction12_FD_59098 | JGI IMG/M metagenome (GOLD analysis project Ga0065711, IMG submission 59098) | Hoatzin crop microbial communities from Cojedes, Venezuela - Epithelial fraction 12 v2 (version 2) | ecosystem: Host-associated > Birds > Digestive system > Esophagus > Crop | place...
GTCCAGGCGGGTCTTGAATATCTCCAGAGAAGGAGACTCCACAACCTCCCTGGGCAGCCTGTTCCAGTGCTCCATCACCCTCAGAGGGAAGAAGTTCTTCCTCACGTTCAGACGGAACTTCCTGTGCCTCAGTTTGTGCCCATTGCCCCTTGTCCTGTTGCTGGGCACCACTGAAAAGAGTTTGGCCCTGTCCTCCTGACACCCACCCTTCAGGTATTTATAGGCATTTATGAGGCCCCCTCTCAGCCTTCTGCAGGCCAAACAAGCCCAGGTCCCTCAGCCTTTCCTCATAGGAGAGATGCTCCAGTCCCCTCATCATCTTCATAGCCCTCCACTGGACTCTCCAGTAGTTCCTCATCTTTCTTGAACTGGGCAGCCCGGAACTGGACGCAGTACTCCAGATGCCACTGTCTCCCTAGTCTAGCTGGTAGCCAGTAATTTCTCACTTGCTACTTTCTCCATCTCCACTGCTCTGGCTGTCTGTGTATCCTAGATTGCACCTAAGAGACCAGCCATGGTCCAAGGTCCTCCTTTCTGCCAATGCTGTACGAATGCACAGCAAGAAGATAACCCCTGCCCTGCACTGCTGTATTCCTTGGCTGTATCTGCACGGCCAGGGTCCCCCCATGCCCGGGGCAGCGGTGAGGCAGCAGCCGTGTGAAAGGCTGGGCACTGACTTTGCCAGTGGCACCGGTGGCACTGGCTGATGTCGCCCAGCTCGGGGCACACTCGGGGCTGCCCATGCCCGACCCATGCACGCCCCGCGTCAGGCAGAAGGACAGTAACGAATGCAGGCGAGCAGCCTCGCAGGCAGGAAAATCAGCTCAGTGCTTGCCATAGTGCTCCAAATTGCTGATATTTTCCACTCGGTACATTCCCTTAAATATTCAGCGTAGGTCACGGCTGTGTGTGTTGTAATGATCCCCCTCCTGTTGAACGCTTCTCCTGACATTGCCGCAGCAATCCTGCTACTTCACCGGCTCTGAGAAAACGGTTCTGTAGCCCCTCTTTCCTTCCTCAAACACAGAGAAATGCCCTTTGATTTATCCTCTCAGCGTTTGCAGCGCCAGGGGCAGATTGAATTGTGGGCTGTCTGGATCTGTAAGTCATCCCCCGGACAATTACTGGACATACACGTCCCGGCACTGCTCTCCTCTTAACCTTCACCAGCCTAAGTGCGTTAACTCCCCAAAGATTATCAGGCTGTCTGGAGGTGTGATTGAAACGAGCTCGGCTCCTCTCGAGAAGCCATTGCCCTAGCCTCCTAAATCACCAGCTCTAATCTCGAGCACTTAAGCAAAAACAAACAAAATAATCTTCCAGGAAACACTAATAGCACAATGTCAATACTCACATCATGTGTGTCAACTGCCCTATTAATTATTATCATTACCTGCCTTCATAAATTGAGTGCAACTGCGGTTCTAGCACTGTGGGAAACCAGCATTAATTGGGAAAAAGCCTACAGAAGCGCCTTTGTGTATTTGCACGTTTCTCCTCTCTCCCTGCATGCACGCACCACACAAAATGCGCCCCTTCACCTACGCTACCTTGCACGCGTGTAGGTGCACACAGGTGTATTTTGTATGCACACACGTACACTCTGTGCTACCTACCAGTTTGGCTAAAGGTGGCACACGGAGGGACGCGTCTTCTTCCCGAGCAGCTTCTTTTGCAAAGAAAGAAAGTGCTCGGTATTCTTAGCCGGTTGTTCAAATGCCTGCACACAGACACTCCGTGAGGATCTGTCTTACGCCCCGCGTCTCGACATTTGCTGACAGATGTTGGCTAATGCGGTTGTAGAAGGTTCACTGTGGATGCAGTGAGCCCAATAAATCTTCCTCTTAAATGCAGACACTCCACCATCCCAGCATCTTATACCTATAATACATTTTAATTACTTGGCTATTCAAATTATACTAAATTAGATCTGTACGGAGCTGCATCACGGATTTCTCAATTTACATTTAATCCACAGCAAACAAAATAAAAAAAAAATGGCAAGCGCACTTTTTATTGGAACTTGCAGGAGCTACCGAAGTCTGATACCTTTAAAATTATTAAGTGACAAAGATTACTAGCACTAAGGTTCTACTTTGCTTCCCCATTAGCCATTTAGGTGACAGCTGCTGTATTACACATAAAGATGAACCATTCCTTGAGGGATGATAGTGGTTCCGCTGTGACACTACTGGCATAAAGCATTATCAGACCATAGCTGTGCTTAGAGCCATCACAGTCTCCTAGGCACCTATCAGTACCCTCATTATCTGCATCACGGAGTGTCTAGAAAGAACACTGCCAGGCTTCACAGCTTTGCAGCTCATTTGAGAAGCGGAAATTAAACGTCCCAGGAGAAAAAACAGGCACATTGTAACAGCACCAGTGCTGTACACCAAGAACACGTTGACTGCTGTTGCGCTGACTTCTGTCTCATTAATTTAATAGGCTCCTGGATTGGGGAGGGGAAGGTGGAGAGGCAGCCTTTACAAGCAGATTACTGAGCAGGGCTCTCTGCGCTGATTGCGAATCCAGATTGGAGTGAGAACTTACACTGAGCACCACCGCACTTCAGACGCCCGCCCTGACTTCTGCAGCTGCCATGTGGTGAAATAAATCAGAGAGAGGCAGCGAAATTAGCCCATCACATATGTAATCTGTGCTTAGATTCTACCCAGCCCCTGTGTGAAGTAAAGGAAAGAAGCACAGGTCCCTTTGCAGGCAGTGACTGTAGCTGCGTGCCTGTGCGAGGGTGAATACGAGCGAGTTTAATGGGCACCGCTGCGTTCAGATGAGGTTACCTTAGCAGAAGTGGTCCTGCAGCAGCACAGCGCGGCTCTGCTCTTCACAAGGGGCTGGTTTGCTTTCTTCCTCTGAAAAATTAGCGTTCGCTCATGTGGTGATGTCCAGCAAAAAGCACGGTCCTCGCTGCAGCTTCTGTAGGACCCGAGAGGACCATACATCTTCTGATGGCCCAGGGGTGACTTGCTCCCTGAATCCGTACATTTAAACAGCTCTCACTTATGCTGAAGCCAATGAGTGCATGTCAGGGAAGAAAAATGGACGTGGTCTTCTGTTCTATTCCCTTGCCAGATCTTACATCCAAGAGCAGCTGAAGGAATTTGGAGATTTTTAAATCTTCTGTTGCATTTTAGTTAGTTACTGCAGGTGATTTCATGCACTCTGTACATTTAAGTTGATAAGCACATTATAGGAGGTATCAGTGGAAGCATGACTGGTCTGCAAATGTGTATGTTGTGAGAGATATTCGTTGAAGTGACGTGTTTGTGGGTATCTGTGTCCTCTCTCTCTTCATTTGCGTGGATGAGTAATAAAAGAGAACATGGAAATAGAAAGAAGGTGAACTCATTTTCTCAGTCTCTGTAAAGCCACTTCACCCGTCACGTAGGAGCTGAATTCCTTGGACCCGACTGTTCTCTCCCCTTAGGTTTGGTAGGTGTTGCTCAAGTGCTCCAGGGTGCATGCTCAGATATGCGAGAGAAAATGGAGCCTACAGTGTGTGTATATATATATACACATATACAGTGTGTATATATATGTGCATACCTTGGCATTCAGTAATGCAGATTTTTTTCTGGATCATATAACAAAAATGCAGAAGCTGCATTGTCTAGATACACACACAAACCAGTGACAGCATGAAGCACAGGTGGGAACCTTGTTTTGAAGGCCCTGTGGGGAATATTGCCAAAGGAATTGCACTTTGTGGGGCTATTAAAAAAAAAGACACATGCACACAGATGGTCTCAGCATCTTAAATGCGTCCCTGCCTCTTGCAAATGTTGTGCGTTCCTGAGTCTATACAAGTTTTTGGGAGTCCCACAGCCAGTAAGAAGGGAGGCTTCCTCAAGTGACTCACCTAATGCCATCCAAATAAATATATTGAGATTTTTGAAGCTGTGGAAATGAACAGGAATAAGTATCCCAGGAAGGCCTTTCCAGAATATTTCCCCAGCAACTGCTTCCTAGGAAGATTTCCCCAAAGCTGGTAGCAATCACAGACATTACTCTTGTGCACTTCCCCGGATGTCCTTGGACAAGGGCAAGGGTCTTAAGAGTTTGGGGCTGGGGTGAGGGTTGGAACAGTGATTGGAAACACTGGAATTATCTAACCTTTAAAAACAAACTTTCAGATGCTTGTTGCGCTTAGACATCTAAAACCAATTTTTAAAGACTCGGTTTTGACCATAGCCTAAACCCAGTAGGACATGGAATAGGGTAATATTTCTGACATGCACTGGGAGAATTAATGAGGCTGTGGAGGGTTAGAAGCTCATCCTCTGCCCAAGAGCAGTGAATGCTTTCCCCCTCATTATTCAACAACACATGGAAGAGATAGGCGTAAATAAAGCTTTTATTTGAATGTGCAATCATTTGCTCATTCATGTAGGCACACATATGATAACACCCTGGGTACCATGGTGAAGATGTGCAGTTCAGTGGTATCAGAAACAGGTCCTCAATGGTAAAGCCAAAGGACTTACATGAGGGGATTTGACTTGCTTGAATCTCACATTACACACTTTGACTTGGTGCTGACTGCTGTCTTAAACTGTGAGCCTAGTTTGGTTTGAAAACCACCTCTGGGCAAAGATAAATGCATAGCTCCCATGTAGCTGCTACAAATTCACACGCATGGGAGTAAGAAGATAGTATGTTTTCGTAAATATGTGTTAAGGAATGCACCTCTCTTTCATTTAGATGTAGAGTCAAAATCCTCTCTTTTTCCGTATTGGTCTTTTTTTTGAAAGGGTGAGGGAGCACCCTTTTGCAAACTGAAAAGATAACAAGAAGTTCTGTTAACAGAGTGTGACAACAGGACAGTAGTGATCTCCACATTTTCTTTGCTGTGTGGGTGACTTGCAGTTCACTATACCTTTTGCCAGAAAGGTCTACATTTTAGAAGTCTTACAAAAAACTTTTTCACTTAGATGTACTCACCTAAGAGAAAGATTTGACTGTAAGAAACCTGGGTAAGCCTCAATCCACATAAAGCATCAGGAATCCCTTTGACTTTTGAAACAAGATCAAAGCAGCTGAGGTATGTACAGGGACACAGGAGCAGAAGGCATCCATCACCTGGGTCACTGAGTTCAGTCCCTCACAGCCACGAGCAAGCTGAATCCCATCGAGCTCTGGGACCCAGAGGCATTTCCCAGGTCCCCAGTCTGGGAACAAGATATTGCCTCCTGCCGGCGATGTCTGCTTCCAGTGGAAAGGAAACGTCAGGGCAGCAGGAGCACAGGATCCCTGGCACTGCCAGCAGCTCCCCAACCTGGCTCACAGCCCTGGCACCCGATGCTCTGCCCACCTGCCCCTCCTCACCACAAGCTGTGTCCCTCATAATCTGTTGGTGCTCCTGAGGTCTCCAGCAGTTTTACCCTGCTGAAGCATCATCTTTCACTCCCTTTAGCAGGACAAGTCAAATGTATCTTCTGCTGACCCAGGTGGCTTGCACGGGACTTCTATAGGCAGCTTCTCAGTTGCAACACACCACAGGGCCAGACCTCAAGTCCGGACTTCAGGGATACCCTGAAACATGCCACCTTCACAGACAATATCTCCTCGTCCAGGACACACTCTACCTCGTTGCCTATTCATTGTAAGATGGAGAAGAGAAAATTCCTTTTATTCCCATTAGGAATCCTGAAAAGCTTGTAAGTTCAGTAACCAGTGTTGGACCTGTTGCACCTTTGTGTTTTAGAATTAATCAAGGGAACACGAGCTGGGGAAAGGTACAGGTTTGAGCAATAATGCTCCTTTTCCACACACAGGGAAACAACCTTGCTCTAAACTGTAAGCATGGATGTTAGAATAATAATAATACGAAATTGCCAATAGATGTTCCTCTTTCAATCCAAAATATGGCAAGAAATATTTGTATTAACATACACAGTTTTATCATACTTTCCTGTCTCTTTTTACTCTGCTCTATCCATCTTCCCATCAGAAAATTCTGGGCAATGCACCCGAAGGCAATCATGCGTGTAATACTGTCCAGGAATCTGTGCTCACACGGCGGACAGAGGTGTCCGGCGCAAGTGCATAGGCTCAAGGCCCCATTGCAGCTATCTCTCCAGCTTCCAGAGCACGCCTCTGCTGGGACGCTGATGCTGCCTAGCCATTCCATGGGACTGGGATGCCAGGCACTGAGAATCGTTTGTTCGGGCACTGAACTCTCAGCTTCCATCTTGTCCTTGGAAGAACAGATTCATTTAGAGCAGGGGCACAGCCACTTGTTATCCGCCAGCATTTCATACTCCAGGTCAGAAGGCCTAAAGATTTTGGAAAGAGGGGATAAAGGTTCACGTAAGTCTAACTTTCTCCTGTGTGCCCTCAAGACATGCAAGGTGTCTTTCACTGATGTCTGGCATCTGATTCGAGGTGCGCAAGCATCGCTGCGGACCAGTCCCCGCTGATTTATGCGGTGTTACAGAAGATTTACACAAGTATAATTGAAGGATTCTTTTTTATTTTGAAACTGTTCTGGGTCAAACCCTGGAAGAAAACATATAGGGATTAATATGAACTTATCACCCCTCCATTAATTTCCAGTGACAGACCCATTTCTTTCTATTCCAGCTTGCTATTGCTCCCAAGGTAGCAAGTTAAAAAAGCCAGCTCTGCCCATCTCAGAGGTAATTGAAGTCATGTCTTCTTCGCTCTTGGTGCTTGAGGCCCCCAAGGAAATGGACCATTGTTTTGTCCACATTATCCAAGAAGACCATAGCAATTCTGATAGAAATTGAAATTGAAAATAATCTAGGTAATCTGTTTATATGGACTGCACTTTGCCTGCCTAACCAACTAGAATATAACCTGCCTAACCAGCTTGTTCTGAATGCAAGCTCCACTTTAAAAGGCTGGCAGTAAAAGGAGAAAGTTTGTTTTACGTATTTTTGCTTCTGAATATGTCATCTGGAGACCCAGATATTATTTTTCTTTTTTTTTTCCTACCCCAATGAAATGGCTCTCTCTTTGAAGAATATCTGCTATAAGAATTAAAATCTCTGCTGGGAAAATCCATCATTTTGTCAGTTTACAGCCAGTATTCTTATTACTGCTATCTAATTGACTTATCTTAGAAGCACATATGAAACATATGCTTTAAAAAAAACCCCAAAACAAAACTATGTACAGATCTCTCAGGAATGGGAAGAAAATATAGAAAAACAACAAACTTTGCAGTCATCTCTCGGATGCTGGATTCTTCCAGACTCACAGCTGCTCGGATGCCTTCTGCCAGCTTAGTGAAGAGTTTGATGTGATAACAAAAGAGCTTCCCTGGAAAAGCCAAAAATACGTCTGTAGCACAGCAGCTGACCAGCTCAGCAGCACGGGTCACTGCAAGCACAAACCGCCTGCTTCTCTATTCATTCCTCTAGCTCCTGACTAAATGCTGAGTCAAGTTTAAGGGCACAGACCATATTCAGACCCTTCATCACAAGTGCCACAACCATTTCTGTCCCCTGGGTTCGCAGGAAACGCAACAGATACCCTGGGTCACCCATAACCCTCTTGAAATTAAATAACAAAATCTGAAGGCTGAGAGACACCGTGGAGGGCTGCTGAACATGGTCCTGCATCTCGTTAAGGGTCTTTGGTGGCCTGGGGATCAGCGGCCTCTCTCTTTGCAGGGATGCCGTCACTGGCTGCATCCCCACAAGTGACAGCCACCGAGGGCTGTTTCGTTGAGGTCCAAGCCCTAAACACGCACCCTCGGCCCCACTTCCCACTGATGTGTCAGCCAGCATTCAGGAGAGACAGTCGGAAGAGCATCTTGATTGATGTGCCCCTCGGGGAAGGAGAGAGGAGAACTGTATCGTACCAGTAGTGAGTCCTCCTGCTCAGATTATCTTCCTCCCCTAAGATGCTAAAGATACCTCGGCGACATCAGCTTAGGCTGAATAAAATTTTAGGATGATGACAAGGGTGGTTTTAAGCCTTCAAAAGTGGCTGAATGTTTGAATTTTTCAAGCAATCAGGAGAAGTGGTGGGAAGGGGTGTCCCCGTGGGGGACTCTCCCTGCTCTGGGTCCTGTGTCTGCCCCATCACACTCCCATGCTGGGGAGCAAAGCCTGCCGAGTCGGTGCGGGGAACACAAAGGAGATCCATATGGAAGATAAGAGGGCCGCAGTGTGGATTGTAAAAGAAAATTATGCCCCAATAATAGAGAAACACGCAGGCCTTTCACTTGGTTCACAGGCTGCAGTGCTCTAATAGTATTAACCTGATTTATTTCAAGGAATGGGTCACTTTATGAAGCGACTGTGTCTAAACTTTGCTCAGATAAAAGGCCGTTAACAAAAGGCAGGCTTTGGGAAAACAAGCAAAACTCGGGCTGCGCACTCAGTAAGCACATTTTCTAGTTTTCAGTCACGAAGTCATTGGCAGTGTCAGTGCATGAAAACTGCATGGCTCAGACATTTCTAAACCCTTTTAATCCATCACAAAGGGCTCCCTTGATTGTTGCTTTGTTTTTCTCCTGCTGCCCTACAGTATGGCTGCCAGTGTATATCCCTGATAAGCAGTGAGCTATGCAGACGCTGCTAGGTTTCCCTGCCTTCGGCACCATGCAACCTGCCAATGCCTGTGTGAGGGACACAATTATGTGTCACAAACAACCAGGAGAGGTGACACTCCGTCCTCCCCTTGTAGTCCAGGAAACTTTAGAGAATACAAGATTAATTTCCATGGGCCATGTGGTGTCACCCATAAAAGTCCCTATTGCAATAAACGGGAAGTTCTGCTTAAAAACCAAGGGCACAATGAAGCCCCCGCAGTATTAACGCCATTTTAATCCCCCCCCATATTCAGAGTCTGGCATTGCTAATGCGATTAATTGTGATAAAAGAGAGAGAGCACCAGCTCCATGCATCAGAATATATCCTTCAATGCACAATCCGTCCTGAGATGTATGGGGAAGCTGTGTCTCCTCGTATGACTAAAACCCCAACACAGCCGGTCCTACTCAAAAATGCACCACAAAAGTCGAAGGGACGCATTCAAAACCATCGGGAGGAAATAGAGCGCAGCAGATAGCAGGGAGGGTCTTGGCACAGCAGCAAGGTGACCACCTGAGTAAAAAGGCATGTGAATCCCCCGGGAAAGCACAGGTCACACCATATACAAGTGTCTCCTGGACTAAGATACCAGGGAAACAAAGGGGACATGACACCTTCCAGCAAGTAGAGTGGTGGTTGCTAAGTTCCACCGTTCTGCTTCACCTCTGCAACCTCTCTTAAATGCAGCACATTAGGCAGTGGCCCCGTGGGGGTTTCAGAGGCTTGGGGGCCCCGGAGCTGGCCGAGCACCATGAAGTGCCAGGCGTAATGTTAGCAGAGAAAACATCCGTAATGAGAGACCAGAGTGGAGGGAGCCCCACCAGCGATTCTGTCCACACAGCCCTTAAAGGAGCATGGTTAAGGGAGGGCTACTGCTTCATCCTAGGTGCAAACCTTGATCAAGAGTCTGCGAAACTGAGCTGTTTAACTCAAAGCACACCCTTCCCTTGCTGCACCCCAACAGTGAGCGGGCACGTATGCTCAGGATACTTAGGTTGTCCTTCATTGCTGGCTGCAAAATGTTGTGGTTTTACCTGTAAGACACAAGCATCTGCTGAGGTTGCCCACAAGCCAGTTATTCCTTCCCCTCAGCCCTGGCAAGACAGAGATTCTGTTTTCACCTACACATACATGGGTTATTTTTCAAATTGTGACTACACAAAGAGAGGAAAAGCAGTGAGATGCTCTGTGTGAACTAGGGTCCTTGCAAATATTACCCTGAGCCCTGGGACATGGCAGCAGTGCTGTACTCAGATCTGAGCTGCAGGACAGAGGACTGAGCAGGGGGTGCAGCAGGAAAGCAAACAGGGACACAGGGAGCAAGAAGAGTGGTTGCGGGGTGGGAGGGGGAATGAGGAAATGAAATGCAATCTGCTGATCTCTGAAGATCCTGGTGAAACATAAATGGGCCCTGGGTTAAGGAACATCTGTGCACAGTGAGGAATGGGTGATACCAGGAATAAACGCAGCAAAGGATATGAGAGCAAACACACGCCTTACACTCAAAATCCAAATGGAAAGACATTTTCATGTCACTGTTATAATACTAAATGTTAAATGTCCAAAATTAGCAATGAGACATAGCTACCCTATCAATTTTTAATAAATACTAATGACCTCTTAAATTAAATTTCTAAATTGAAAAATATCATCAATATCAAACATTTGTGAGACACATGAAATCTTTACAAATATGTATCAATGCCTCACATTGCAATAGCTACGATCTCAACTTTTACAGGCATTGCTTGTTTGTTTGACTCCCTGCTGGCATTGTCACAGCTCAGCCCTGGCCACCTCTCTGCTGCGGCTGCTCCTTCTGCAGCACCGTCATTTCCACCCAGCCCAAAGCACCAAATGCCAACTACCACAGAGGTGCTCGGGTCTGCGCAGCTCTTCCCTGGATGACGTCTCGCTAGCAATGAGGGAAAAGGGGGGTTGAAAACCCTAACGTGTTTTTAGCAGTCTCCTACAGCCTTCTGAATGACTGCAGAGCAAAACAGGAAATTTAGGAAGGATAGCTGGTCTTTACCTTTTCGTTACTCACTGGCAGCCTCAGTCTTTAGTCCCTGCCTTGTCTTGAAACCGAAGGATGTATTGAAGAGGATGTAAAAATGTTACCAGTATTGCCACAAGGAGCACACAGAGAAACTAGGAGAGTCAAACCCCAAATCTTTATCTTCGCTCACCTTTGAATGCTCCTATCTTATTTTTGGGCTTGTCTGCTAAATACATTTGCCCCATTACAGCTGAAAGCTCTTTGAGGTAGGGGCTGTATCTTCTTCTATTATACTTTTCTTTCAGAGACCCAGGGTGAGGTGGGGCACTTAAATGATATGAGGTCATGATGATATGAGGCAGCGCATGAAAAATAATTCTGTAAAGAATAGAAGACTTGGCATAGTAAAACCACTAAGATGTAAGATTTTAAGCAGGGTTTGCTTTTCTGTTTTTGGAGGAATATTCTGTACCACAGTGTTTGTCCCTGCCTGACCAAAGAGCTGGTATAAAATGGTATATTAATTTCCCTTGACAATAATTGGAGCAGCCTATGATCTTAGCAACCCTCTGGGTATATTCCTAAGGTCAGAACGAGAGTGTTACAACCGTGTTGCTCTTCTATGCCACTCCCTCCATATCTCCAGGAAAAGCTACTAATCCACTTAAACAATTACCTTTCAGAGGAAGAGGCAGAGGACTTTGTGTGAGGATACCTAATGGAAGACTCAGCCTGCGAAATATCCAAAAAGCTCACAGAGCAAAGTGGAATACAACTGTTATCTGACATGTAGCACCAATGAATAAAATCGTCACTAGACTGAAACCGCTCGGTATTTTTATTCATGTCTGCTCTGCAAAGTGGTTGCAGCCTAAAGCTAATGAAGGAAATAATATGCAATTTATCATGGTGTAGAGAGAGAAAGACAGACAAACATAACTCTTGACTCATGTCACGTCAGTGTCTTTCAAACTTCTCTTTATGGCTGCTTTTGTGCAAGGACCATGTTCTCTGTGCCACTTACCAGCTCGCTTTCGTCCCGTGAAAGAGCCACGTCCCAAAACCCCTCTCCGGCTGCAAACAGGAGATCCTCTGTTTCTCACACACACATACAAAAGAAAGAAAGATAATCAGTAATCATGCCTGGCTTTAAGTTAATGGGGCATAATATTGGAGGCGAATAGCTGAGTCGCTGTTCCGCGAAGGGAGGCCGGTGCTGTGCCTGGCGAGGGGCTGCAGGAGGCAGGGACGGTGCCTGCCGGTGCTGGGGACACATTGCTGCAGCCCAGCGTGCCTGGATCTCCAGGGGAATAACTTTCCTCTGCGAAAAAACCTAGCTCTTTGGTGGCCACCTCGGGCTTTCCATCTCTGCTAGCAGGTGACAGCTCCTTCTTCTGGCTTCCCGTGTTCTGCACAGCACTGGGAGACTACTGGATGCGGGAGGGACTGCAACTCGGTCTGGGGCTGGCACTGCCTCTGCGTCATGCACAGGGGTCCCGGAGGAGCAGGCTTCGCTATTCCAGCCTTGGGACACTCATTTTCCCTTAAACTAATGCCAATGCTGATCTGGAGGTGGGCTGCACTCCAGCCAGCCCTCAAATGCTCAAAGTCATGGGGGAGAAGCAGAAGGAAATAAATTGCTTAAAGAAAAAAGCAATATGTGTGACTTTGGTTTGAAGAGCTCATTTAGTGTATTTGCTGTCAAAAAACTCCCGGAGAGCGGATCTACCCCAAAACCTGAGACTTCGCACCTGTTTCTGACCTGGCTCAAGCATCTCCCTGGGGAGCATGCTTTGGGCATGGGGTGACCTTGGAGGACAAGATCCCCCACACAGACCCACAGGGTCATCACGTGGGGGGCTGTGGGAGGCGGTGGACTCCTCACGCTCTCCATACAAAGCCTTGCAAGCTCACACGAGACCCTGCAGAAAGCAATTTACAACAGCCCTGTGTAGAGTGCTGTCTTCCTGCTGCCATCACGTAGTAGTTGCAACCAGCTGAGTGGGGGTCACTGCCCACCCCCGCTGTATGGCCTCTCCCCAAGGGAAGGATTATACTGGGGGACAGCAGCGAGCTGGAGCAGTGGGTTTGGTGCTGGTGGCAACTTCACAGCAGACATGCACTCTTATTTTCAATTTTTTCTGCGCCTTTAATAGCCGGACCTGCTGCTTGCCTGGGTATTTGGGGCACTGTCAGTGTGCTTGCAGCTGCAGATTGGCACCTCTGAAATTTTAGTCGTGATTTCAGTCAATTTGCACATTTCCAAAATGGAGCAAAACCTCATAAAGCACAGATCTAATGCATCTAATACCAATTTGCTGAATGTCAGTGTATACTGACCTTCCATTGCAAACACTGGCAGATGGCCATTCCTTTAGTACTCAAGAGTTGCTTGAATAGAAAATCAAGCAATGGCTTAGCCTGTATTTCGCCTCTGCATCAGTGCCCATAGCAACATGCAGTGGTGGCCGCCTGAATACGATACCTCTGCCACCACCAGCTCCTTCCCAGCACAGCAAAGCCATTGGTGATCCCATGGCTACCATATCCAGTTCTGTCAGAGCTACTCAATAGCAAGAGGGACCTCCTGGGAAGACGACAGGAGCATATGGGCTGCAGGGTGGAAAGCTTCAGTCCAGCCATGGCAAACTGCGGGCAGGAGCTGCTGGTCCCTCCAACAGCAGGAGCGATGGCTACACCTGTAGAGCAACCACCGCTTCGCAGCACTGGCAGGGGGAAGGAGAGCCAGTCAGCCTAGACTGAATGCCATGCAAAAATGGACCATAAATGCAATCTAATACCTGAGGAAAAAACTATGAAGCCAGATCAGACACTTGCTCTGCAACCTGGTGCGTGTGGCCAGCCTCTGCACAAGCACCAGCTTCCTCGGACTTTGTGCCCACAAAAACTTTGCAGCTGCTTTCTAACAGCCCAGGTTGTCTGTATTCGATGTCTTTTTCCTATCCACCCCGTGAGACCTATTTCCAGAGCTGAGAGCCTGGCAGTGCACAGGAACAGTGTGTGACCCCCCCATAGGTAAAGCATACTGTGCATCGCTCTGAGGTTGTTCCTTCCCTTTTCAGCATCCATCAGGTCTTCCATACCAGAGCACACACAGCCTGCAGATTTTAGAAATTATAAATGCTCTGTGGCTCCTCTAGGAAGTTGGAAGTGGTGTTGTGAGTCGTCAAATGTTGCAGCATCCTTCACTCCTGACCTCTTTTCATCTGGGACCATGCTTGCTCCCTCCAATGGGGAGGTACTCAGAGGTTCAGGGCCAAACTGAGTGATGGTCCTGTGCAGCAAGGAGCAGATCGCCATCCGAATTCCCACCTCCCAGCTTGTGGGTGCAATCTGCTTGAGAAATAAAGTGTGGGTTGAGGAGTTGCATTTCCACATGCCGGGCCAAACCTGTGATTGAGTTGCAAGTCTGCTGGCAGGGCCACCACCATCTTCCAAGTGTTTTTGATGGGCTTGCAGAGATGCTCAGAGTCTCAGGGATGTTCCCTGCCAGACTCTTGCAGCTCTTTTAATAGGCTGTGAAATTTTGGAATCAAACTCTTTAAGCTTTCTGACAACACAACACATCTCCAGGTGCCTTACTCCACAACAAACATCCATTGTACGGCCTTCTCCCCTTACAATGCGGATTAATTTTAACCCTCACAACAGCCTAATGGAAAGAGTGTGCTGCACTCCAAATGCCAAACACTTCCTGAAAGCTTTCCTTTGTTAGCGCCTCCCGGTTTAGTCACCACCAGCTTCTGAAAAGATTCCACAGAGTTAATGTTTCCATTTCTTTTAATTCGCTCACTGTGATGACACAGCCATAACACAGCTGTGTTCCAGCTCAAAGGAGCCGAGCGCGGATGCTGCCCACTGTTCCTCGGCCCCTGCTCCCTCCCTGGCTCGCAAGCGGGGCTGATGCTGTTGGGAGGATACGGTGACATTTTCCTATCTGGGGTGGAAAAGTTCTTTTAGAAGAAGCCTCTGGCTTTTTTTCCCTCTTCCTTATTTCTTTTTTTTTTTTTTTTAATTTGACATTTTCTCTATGAAAAGCTGACCTAATTTTCTGGGAATAATGTAAACGGTTGCACACTCGAAGCATTGCGCTGGAGAGTTTATAGATAAAGCTGAACTATTTTATGGTTCAATTATCCCGAAGTACAGGGGATCCCTGTTGCATTAACACTTCATGAAGATAGTACAGTGGGGGCTTCCTTGCTCTTTTCTGTGTAAGTTAGGATTTGCCAGTAAAACCTTCACTGCAGCTTTGTTACTACAAAAGCCATTAGCACTGCTGGCTGTAAAAAGATACATTAAAGATATTTTCCTCAACGACGTGTTTGCTATTAGTATTTGTACCATTTCCCTGGCCCATTCTGCAGAAAGTTTTAAATTGCCTGTTCTGATGCACAAAAGATAAAGTGGAAAACATTCAAGGGTGGGAAGAGGCAGAGAAAAGGAGATGAAGCAGCGGCACAAACGCTGCAGCAGTAGCTGGTTGCCACTGGGCTGCCTGGATGGATCCTGGGGAGGTGTTAGGACTTGGGTGCCCAGATCATCCTGACACGAGTGGCACGCAGCAAAGGGTCCCTTCCCGGAGCGGGATGCAGGACAAGCCGTGCTGGCAGAGCCCTTCTCCATGTTGCCTGGGCTATGGAGGAGGCCATAGGAGGCTGCCATCACCCTCAATCACGCCAGCACAACCTGCTAGGTTAGGCTGCGGTAATCCATATTTCAGACTAAAACACAGTGCATCGGGCTCACCCCATCAAAGTCTAAAAACGCTTTAGCTGTGAACTTCATGTATTGTGTGTGCTAGACTGAAAATGGGGGACAAGAGGGATCAAATTGTCTGGCCAACTCTATTTCTTTAAGAGTTTTCTCTTTCTTGAACTGGGCTGTGGAAATCACTGAGACTCTGCCTGGGAACACTTTTCTATTGACCCAGATAGGAGCACAATTCCATGATAGATCTGGAGTTTCAACATCGGATTTTCTGACATTTCTGGGGTTTTATTCCAAAAGACCAATTTTTTACATTTCTTACTTCACGTATTCTGTAGGTCAATGCCTTTGGCAAGTTGGACCGTGCAAGTGGTTTGCGTAGCAAGAGACGTACCGCCATCATCCCTTGCTGGTATCTGAACTTGCTGTCTTAAGCATGGCCCGGGTGTGGCTTGAGTTCTCCAGCCATACCTGGCTGCCGTAGAGATAGGGCTCATCTTCTTGAAGGAATTCGTTGTTCATCTGCTGCTGGTGTGTGCTTTGATTTCTATGAGAATCTAATTAGGTTCAGTGATTAGGAGTGTTAATGGGCATAACAATCCCACAGATATTTACCTTTCAGAAAAAGAAGGGCAGAAAAAATATCCAGCAAAAGAAGAAATACAAAGAGAGGAAAAGGGAAAAAACCCTACTGTTTTATGCGGGATGAAATAAATAAATAAATAAATAAATAAATAAATAAATAAATAACCACTATGCAAATGCCTCTACCTATCTATCAGAGATTGTTGTAAAGACAAATTAGTTAATTGCTGCAAAGTGCTTTGAAAATGAAAAGGGATATATAAGAGGTGATTATTATTATTCACAACAATCTGGTAGGTGAAGGCATCTGTCTATTTTGCTTTATATATCCCCAGAGCTTTCCCAGAGCAACATTAGAAGGAAGGAAAAAAACCTAAAATAGGAGAAGAACAATCCCAAAAGGGAGAGAAAAGGCCTGTGACATTTGTGAATAATAAAAATAATAAGCTACAGATCAGCTTAAAAAAATACCATCAGGAGTATACAGTGAGAAAACTACGCTGAGGTGCATTCGAACTGATCTTAATGGATGTGGAGATCATTAGCAGTGTGCTGATACTGCTGAACTGACACAGAAAATATTAATTTAAATAGGAATATCTTACGTTCAGTCTATAGCTGCACTGTGATGCAAATAGGTCAAGCTTCTGTGCCCTATGCTTTGGCCCTTTTGGTACTACCAAAATGTCCATTTCATGTCCAAAATTCCAAAACTGGTAAAGGGTAAAGTTTTGATCCTATTACAGGATCTGATGCAATTCTGCAATCTAGAATGCTCAAGGATGATACAATGAAATCCATAATTTAGGCTACGACTAAATCACACATTTGTCTCCAGAAACTGTAGAATAGCATCTACAAGGCATCCAAGCCTCCGAACACTTCTATTATGTGTTAACTCCCCTGATAACAGCAGTCCCACCAGACCCCAGGGAGCTAGTCATGTGCTTATGTTAAGCACATGCAAAAGTGCTAGCAAGATCAGTAGACTAATTTTCAGCATCAGAAAGTAAAATAATGCCTGTGCTGAGGCAAGACTCCTGATGAGTCTGTGGACTACAGCATTTCATAACTGTGGAAGAATTAACTCATTTTTCTCTCTTTTTTCCTTCTTCTCAATATAGCAGCTAAATTATCACTTTCCCTAGCTATGAATCACTTCAGAGCTCATTCCTTAGAGGTACCCAAAATTCCCTCAGGTGTTTTGACATAATTCTATTACATTTTATTTCTGTTTAATATTAAATTCTTTCCCGCATGTTTAAATAAACCTGGAAACCTTTTTAGGGAGCACGGCTTAATGGGGAACTAAGAACACGCGCACCGAATGTCGCTATCTTATGTACGTTTTATTATTAATGGTGATTCATGCAGAACCAGCCACTTCACAAGGAGAGACTAAACACTTACATAGAGCTAGGTGCTTCTCTCTGGCCTTAATTTGTTTCTGTGCTTGAACACTGGATTCCCTTTCAAAAAATAATTATTGCCACAAAGATTAAAAACCAATAATGCAGTCTCTTTCTGGGTGACAAACCAATGCAGGGTTTTGAGGGTGAAAGCTAAGAATACTTTCTTGGTGGCTATTCCAATAAACTAGAGGGCAAGAGGTCTCCTCCTGGGTCAGGACGTGGGCGTCCTGAGAGAAGGGAGATGGAGGGTGGGGCCTGTTTGTTCTCATGTGTTTCATGGCATTTTCTCCCTTGCCTGTAGTATTTGTTTTCTTACAGCTTCTGCTGTTAGTTCACTTGGAGCGACCAGACAAGACATCAGGTTTTTCTGTGGTATGGCAGTGTTAATTTAAGTCTCTGGTGACAGTAATTCCAGCATGTCTTCTTGATGGCCAGTTCATTTCCCCATGTGAAATGGCTGAAGACTTTAGTCCAGCTCCCAGGGAAAATGCATCCTTCTTACAGCTGAGTTTTCTAAGTGAGCCCAGTATTTAGCATGCTCGAGAGTAGATGGGCCCAGAAGCTGAAAAGATCCTGATCAAAAGCTCATCAAATCTCATGGAAAATCAACCTCACTAGGAAGAAGGACAGGACATCTGGAGTGGTCTTCCAGGGTGAAAAGTGGAGAGCTTCTGCTGTTTGGCATCTTCTGCCCAGACAGGAGACATTTTGGTGTGGTCCCTCTCACTGCTGATGAAATGGCACGTCCACTCAGGCAGGGGCACAGCTTGGGATTTGTCTTCTGCCTTCCAGAACCACAGACCCACAGATACTTTTAGTAGCTCACAGTCTCTCAAAAGAGGTTTGTAACTTGTCCAGAGGAGCAGGGATACCAGAATGAAGAGGGACAGGTTAGCTGAAATAGGATTTCCACCCCACCTCTTTCAAAGTTGGTGTTTGCTCAGAAGATTCACTCATTTTTCTGAGTGAACAGTGAAAATGCCGATTGGAGTGGTATGTGGTGTTTCCCACCGCTGGTCATGAGAGATACATCTCTTCAGATATACTGGGCTACATGCACAGAAATGGAAGGTTTGGCAGTAACCCCAGATTTGCCTTACCTGAAGTCTTTACATGTTTAACTTTGCCACAAAAGCTGGATATTAACAGTTCTTAAAGTATTTCTTTCCCCCTACCTCTACCTTGAGTGAAAGCAGGGGCTTTTCCCAGTTAACTCAGTAGCGGTCTGAGCCCAGAAGTCGTAGGGAACTTGGCTGAGTCAGTGGCAAAGAAGGGGTACCCAAATCGTAGGCCCGCACAAAGACTATTTTTACACCATTTTTTCTTTACTTTTGGAAAAGATAAATGTGTGCACTGTGGGGAGCAACTGCAGAGGGAAGAACGTAAACTGACAAAGGTGCCAGAAAACAACAGCAAAGACAAAACAAGGACTCTTGGATTAAAACAACCCTTTCATTAAAAAAAAAAAAATAAAATAAATGTCAGAATAGGGCATTTTGCAGTCCTTTGGTATTACATAGCTGTTGGCACAGAAAGGAAAGCTGCCATATAAATCTGAAGCTGCTTACTAAGATGCTGGAATATTATTCTAATAAAGCATCTACCATGATGTTTTTCTGAATCCTGAGATATCCATAAAAGCCAGAACTGAAAGAAATGGCTTGGAGTTTATATTGCTAGGCACTGTTTTGGAGAAAACTGCTCTTTTTTTCTTTTTTTTTTTCCCTTTTCTTTCCAGAGAAGGAAAGCTGGAATTTGGACAAGAAAGAGTCTGACACTTTCTGAGTACTGGAAGAAGCACTTATAGATGTGCTTTATATTTTCCATCCCATCTTTGTCTGTGACATAGTCACAGATATCTGTTCTTAGGATATAGTGGGATTTTCTTGTCTGGCTTGCAATTAATGAGCAGTACAAACAAATAGTGTTGAACCAACACTGTGCGCTGACATTTATGACTCTAAAACTTCGCCTTCACAAGTCCAAACTATGCACTTTGGGTGATAAATAGATTTGTTGTGTGAAAAAAAAGAAGAAAACTGGAGGGCTGAGCCAATACAGATGCCCTAAGGACAGTGAGAATGCTCACTGAGGACACAGCATAGGCAGCACCATCAAAGAGTCTTGTGTGGCAAGCAAATCCTCATCCAAATACTTCAGGAACGGGGATAAGCATGACTAATTTCCCTGCCAGTCGCAGAAATGGCTTTCAGTTGAGCTGCATTGCTAAGACCCCTAGTCCAGGTCCTCATTTGTCACCTGGGCTTTCTGGCTGCGAAGTTTAAGCAACATACTGCTTCGTGCCTCTGTTTTTTCACCTGTGGAATTTGTATATTACCTATCTGCCTCACGATGACATTACGAGGCTAATTTAATCACAGCTATAAAACTCGTCTGAGATAGCTGGAGAAAAGGTGCTATAGCAGCCATCCTGCTCTTCGTTCTCATTAGAGGCGGCATTTGAGTGCCAGCTGAGTGCTGCAGGAGTGGAATCCAGGCATCAGCTGTGGCTATCTGTCGTAATGACCCAGATGATGAGAGTGGCTGAATGGGGAACAATTTGTGTGACCTGCAAAACAGCTCTGTTAAAAACGCAAACTCTTGTGCAGCCAGAATTTAATTCAGTGACTGGAGAAACCAAAGTCTTGTCACATCTTCTTATGAAGAGGAAATTAATTAATGCTTTTCCTTCAGAAGAACTTTTGCTGAAATAAACCAAGAAAACAAAAGAGACTAATAAAGTTTCTTGGAGGATATCGTTTGGAGGATGGAAGGCAGCAGGGGAGACAGGGAAGCTTCCACCCAGGAAGGATATTGTGACTTTTTCTTCTGCTTTGGTCTCTGCACTCTTTTCCTACACCTCTTTCTAGTGGGACAGCAGCACTCAGCCAGCCCCACATCTCTGGCACAATATCTTTAAGACTACCTTGTGAAAGTGGGTGGCCCTGCTATCCACCCACTGCAGCCCAGTTACCCACCCTCCACCCCACATTTTCCAACATATGTCACATGACAAAGGAACCGAGAGCAAGCGAAGAGAGGCTGGAGTTTGCTTCAGGAAAGGAGACAGCAAGGGGACCCATGCCTATGACAGAGCCAGCTAGGAGGTACCTCCCCGGTCCCCCCAGTTTCTTCCATGGGATCTAACAGGCAGAGCTGTGTGAATAAATATTTATACTAAACATAGTCAGGCATGAGAATTCATGATCTAAAATTACACAAATATTTGGGAATCTAGACACTATAACTCAAGTGGCACTTAATCTCCAAGTGCAACCAAAAATATATAACTTCTCAGTTTACTAGCAGTGTCAGCTCCCCAAGTGCGGAGCTGAATAATTTAGGGCGGAGGAGAAACAGAGAGTGGCTGAGCGTGGAGTTTGCCGGGGAGGAGAAGAGCTCCCCTCCAGCTTCACTGGTGGCTTTTCCTGGCCAGGCAGGCAAGGGAGGCTCCAGGTCACCTTCAGGACAATCCCCCCAAAAGCAGAGAAAAACCAGAAGTGCACATCGAAAACCAGCAGCCCCGCAGGGGCAGGGAGCGTAACCGGGGGTGCGTGGGGGTGCCCGGTGCTGGAGCCTTCCCGTGGCAGGGGAGGCTGCCCAACACCTGCCACCAGCGAGGCTCAAATCTGAGAACTACAGCTGTAGCATAAAGGCGGATTATCACCCATCCAAACCAAATTCAATTATCATATCTATGCTGCTTCTCTATTTCTGTAACTGGAAGGCTATTATTAGGCTCCCTCCCTCCCTCCCTCCCTCCCTCCTGCTCCCTGTTTTTAATACATCTCCAAGTAATGCTGCTGTAAAACATTCAAAAAAGTAAACATTAGCTTTAGGCCGTTTGATTATCAGTTTCCCAGAACACTTCGTTCTGCCCTGCTTTACTCCATATTCCTTTAATACCAAAAAAAAAAAAAAAAGAAAAAAAGAGATGGGCTGAGATGGGTTTAATGAATCCACACTATAGCGATTCCCCTCTCTGTCTCCAGTGCTGGCCCTGGCTCCCTCTCACGATGGCGAAAAATACCAGTTTACGCTTGGATGGAAAAGAAGCGAGGAAAGAGGTTTTTCCTGGAAAACAGGGATACTATATTCCCTCCTGTCCTGATTGCTAAAGTATTTCTTAGTAGGTTTCCCATCTGTGCCCCCCTTAATGACTAGTCCGTTTTCCATGCTAGAAATGGGAGGCGATCAGATGGTGACAGTACCTGTGAACAGGCGAGGGCAACACAGCCCGTGAGGTGGGGCAACCAGTCCTCGGCAGCCCAACGCACTGGGGACTTGACAGCGCAGAAGCATCTCTGGTGCCAGTGTCCTTTCTAATGCTGCTCATTTACTCCACAAAGTGTATTGTTTTTCCTTCGAGGTCTCGGGACGGGGATGGGGAGCACGTCACGCACGCTCGCCTCCCGCAGAGCTCTGTGCCCTCTGCGCCGAGGGCTGGCACTTTGCTGTGGTGCGCAGTTTATGTATTTTCTGTGGGATAGTGCTGTGATTTTTTCTTGTGGTAAACAAACACCCTAAATAACTCCTGAACAGGTATTGCCCCTCAAATCCATGGTGAAATAACGCCTGTGAGTGCTTTTCCCAATGTATGCCTGAGCTGCAGGATTGCAGGAACAAAAGCATTGGTAAGAACTGAATTAATCCTTTGGGATAAGCAATGTGTCTTCCGGTGGTTTTTAACGTGCCCACTCATGAATAAAATACAAAGAGGCCCAAATCTTTGCTCAGCTCTTGTGGATCTACCATAATATACGTAATAAATCATAATATTGTACCCTAGCTTTTTGGTTGTAAAGCATGACTTTCATTTCACAAGCTGCTGGTTGACTTCAACTCCTTTATCTCTGTCTTTCACACAAATCAGAGAGTTTCATAGGTAGTAAAGCATTTGGAGCGAAATATAGAGACTGAAGAGGTAGAGTATCACTTTGATAGTCTTGGGAATTAGCTAGGAGGAAAGAATGGACTCTGGCCTCTGTGCTACAAATTCAACAGCCCCGCTAGAATTGCCCGTTGAAGACATGCTCCAGGGCCACGCTGCCTGGAGCAGGACCATAAGCCAGGTGTGCCAAGGTCTGGAGTATCAGTCTACTCACAGGAATATCCTCCCTCTTACTTCTTACACGCGCTTGATGAAGAGAATTATGTTCACTGCCTTTGCTCGGAAGAATCAGCCCCCGACCCCGCGCACACAGGCTGCTGCCGTTCGCAGTGGCTGGTGCCAAGTACTCCACACCAAGGCAAGGCGCGAGCCTGCTGCTCGCATCCCGCCTCGCAAACACAGAAGCCGGCTCGGCCCTTCACTGCAGCGGACAGATCTAAGCCAATTCTGGGGGCTCTGCGCTGAAACCGGGAAGCTGAAGGTTTAGTTATTCCCTCCTTCTCTCTGCTCAGCTGCAAATATTGCACAAATATTGTAGCCAACGTTTTCTAAAATGAATTTTAAAAGCTTTTGGATAAGGTTCCTGTTTACATCATCCTGATCGGGTAAAAGGACAGAAATGAGCCAAGTTTTTTAATTATCGACTGATGTAGCGGTGAATTCGGCGTTATATGCAGAAGTACTTCCTCTCTGGCTTTTTTGGCCATGTGCAACTGTAACACCGCATAATATTAACGAGAGTTTCAAGACCGCAGTACCATGCACCAGAGCAAAACCTCCCGGGTCGTTAATTGGCTTCTATGGTAGATGCTTGCCACCCATTTCAGGTCTGTAAGCTAGGGTAAGGCATGGGGTTTAGCCACGTGTTATTCGTTAAGTACTGTGAGAGTTGCTTCATTTCCTTTGTTTCATTACCAGTGATTAATAATTTAGCAGCGATGCTGTGCAAAGGTAAGCCCACAGACACTTTGCTTGAGAGCCATCTTCGAAACCAGAGGTAGAGAGAGAGAGAGGCTGGGGAGGGTCTGCAGGGGGTTGGGGGGGGGACTGGGACAGGGATGGGGACGAGGCCTCGGTAGCAGCACCGAACACCCAAGGGAGACACCGATACCATCCCTCGGGGCTGGGGGCAGGGGGAAGAGAGAGGAAGGTGGCAGGCTTTGGAGGAGGATCGAAATAACTGAGAAATGAGCGTTGTGAGCTGCCCTACCCCGGGGTTGGGGGCCAGGGCAGGTGTCACCACAGGGGCTGGGGTGCCCGTTCTGGTCCTGCCCTTCTCCCCGCCGCTGGCACCCGCGGGAGGACATCGCCTGACAGCCCTCTGCCAGCACTGGTGACCATGGACTTGATGGAGACTGGCTGGCGTGCTCTGGGCGAGGAGGAACCCGTCCCCCAGATGTTGGGTGAATTCATGCTATTTTCCTTCAATCTCAGAGCTATTTTAATTTCATGCAACAGGAGAGCAACCAGAGAGACCCAACAGCTGGCACAGTTTTTCACTTCAGCTGTTTAATGTGGCGGCTGCGTCTTGGTTTGCACCGGCGAAAATTAGGGTGAGGCCACAATCAAACCCTCCCTGTAAGTGGCAGCTTCAGCTCACCCCCGAGCATCCCTGCTGCAAACACGCCTACTCCTCACCAGGCTGAAGCTTGCCAGTTACCTGCTGATGCAAGAAGGATAAAAGAAAGGGAAAAAAAAGGGGAGGAAAAGGAAAAAAAGAGAAGCAAAGGAGCTCAACACTGTTGTTTTGCCATGGTGTTTGTCACCATCCAGTTTCCTCGCTGAGAGAGACGAGCGAACACGGAATTGATAATTCTTGGTGGTATTTTCTCAGCAGTGTTTCCCGCAGAATGTGAACGTCTCTTTTCTTGCAGGCAGATGGACAGAGCCTGCAGGATCACATTTACTGGAGAGAAACCAGCTTTGAAAAGTTTCAACAGCCGGCATGGTATCTGGTCCATCTCGATCGAAATGAGTTCATTATCATTCATTTTTTGCCAACTGCCAATCACTTCTTAAAGCACTCTTCAAATTAGGATGTTGCAAAAAAAAAATCAAAAAATTCTCTGCAGATACAGTTTCAACATTTACAGGAATATTTTAGAAGTATTGTTGCAGCAGCTGATGCTGTATAATTATCATCTAAAATAAAACAAAGAGTCAACAGACCTTCTAAAAAAGTGAGTTTTTTCATCATGTGGGTGCAGAAAGAGAGCAGTAAAAGAGCCCCCATTCTTTCACCTACTCATTTACTAATGATTTGTATATCTCAGAAGAGATGAAAATTTATTATTCAGACAGACTGGTCCTCACTGCCCATCGATTTGTGTTTGGGTTTTTTTTTTCCAAAGGGCTACACAGTTTTTCTGCAGAGATTCTGATTTTGCACTCAGAAGTGTATCATCTTCCTATTGCTGGTCCTCTTCAACAAGTATCTGTCAATGTATAGTGAAGAGACCCACATTCAGACTGTCATACTGTTCTACCAGATTAAAGGTATTTGCATATCTCCCTGCAAAATCAGCCCATTGTCACAGAGGATTAATGGGAAATAAAGAAGTCAGGAAAACACCTCTTTTGGTGCAGATTCTAGCATGCAAGCCTGTGTCTTTCACCTGTTGTATAACTGGTCTCCATTTGCTGATTAGTGACTATGCTGTTGTTGGAACACAAATTTTTGTCACTTTTTTCCCTTTTGCTGGTAGCAAATACCCCAGTAAAATATAGGAATATCACCTGTCCCGGTCCTTCCCATGAAAACAATAGGGCAGCAAAATCACAGCCCATCAGATTTCTAAAGTACCCCGAAATCTCAGAAAGATGCCAGATATGCGATGCTGTTCTGAAGTGGTACAACCTGAACATTTGCCTGAGAGAAAGGAGGGAGGAATGAACAAAGCAGGGGTGGAGAAGCAGCTGAAAATACTTGTAACTAAATGCCTAAAAGATAGACTTGAAGTCCAGCAAAAGCAGCATCCCTAGGGACACATGATCTCTGGCATTATTATTCCATGTAGACGTTAATGAAGATGTGAAATGCACAGTTAAGGTGTGGTTCTTGTTCCTTGCTTCTGAAAAAAATGCACGATGCAATACTGGATCTATCCCTAAGTGGTGTTCAGGGACCATAGTTATTTCTTGGCAGACGCTTGCTGCTGCCCGGCATCCCAGGGCCTCACAGCGGGCGCTGCCCTGTGGGCTTTGGCAGGTCCGTGCCTGGGGTTCCCGCTAAAGCTGGCATCTTCGGGCAGGAGCAGAGCGAGGAGTAGGCTGTCCTCTGATAATAGGCAGCTGCCGCCTCTTGGGTTTGTACACCACGGGAGGGCTTTTTTGAGTGCGTCTTTCTGGAGGATTTTGGGCTGCTCTGTGTCCGCTCCCGGCACTCCGGAGAGTGCCCAGGCTCCAGCCTGTGTTTGCCAACTGCTGCAGACATCCACACAGCACTCCTGATGGACACGTGGGAGGTCGTGTCAAAGCAACTGCGGTTTGCTGGCCGTTCCTAATTTCATCTTCTGACTTCATGCATGTGGGATAAGTAGCATCACTAATTTTGGGGGTGTATGTCAGTACATGTACACAGAGGCATCAGCATTTCCCTGATGGGAGCCTAATTTCTCAGGTTTGCCTATCCTGGCTTTCCGAGCCACAACAGGACACAAGCTGCACCACAACTTTAAGGTGAAGAACACGAACCACATGCCAACGTAGGAATGAGCTGTGAAAACGCTTAAAGAGAAATTGATTGCATAAGGAATACTGATGCCTGACTGAAGATGCTGTGATTCATGGCTGAAATGACTACCTGGGCTACTTCAGATGCTTGAAGTATTGCTAGTGGCTGAAAATTTTCATCCCAAGATAAGTGAGGTTAAAATGACCTTTTTCCCAAGTGAGCAATTTCATGCATTTTGCTTTTTGTCGGCTTCCTTCTCCCCCCACCTTAAAGTTACTCTTTTCACAGGGTGCTCCCTTCTCCCATGGTATCTGCAATACCATTTTTCTTCTTCTTCTGCACCTTTCTGTGTTTTTCTTCTTTAGGTCTCAAGTAAAATAAAAGGAGGTAAGCAGATAAAATGGAGAGAAAAATATAAAAATCAGGAGGAAGGGGTTGCTTATTTTTTCCCAGCCAGCTCAATACCGTTTGGTTGAAAAAAAACCAAACACATTTTCTTTTAAAAAGAAGGGAAAAAACCCATCGCTTTTCAATCAGCTCTAACATTTGCACCGATTAACAAGAACATTTGCAAAAGTGTTTAAAAGGCACAATGCAGGTTAGCACGGCATCTCCACGGTGTTGGTGTCTCCAAAGTCGCAATGAGAGTGGCGGTCTCTCTCCCACGTACATATTGCAACAAGACGAAATGGTTTCCCCCCTCTCTCTGGTTTTCCTTCAGGTTTCACATCGCTCTCCTTTGTTTTAATCCAGCCCTACCTGCCCTCACTGCGTGGCGTGCCGCCTCAGTGCCCTCTACAGTGTCATCTTTATTCCCTCCTTTGGTGCTAATAAGGAGCGTTTAGGAGCAGCTCCGACTCGGGCGCTGCATTAATGAAGCCCTAACATTTGTTAGGAGAGATTCAGCGATGTCGACAAGCGACTTAGCTGATCAGAGAAATGCGGCTGGGTTGGAGGGAACCTGTGTTCTCGAAATGCGGGAGGTGAATTATCTCAGTATTCAAAAAAATAAACAGAGACAAGTTTGATGAGTTTAAATTCACAGAAGAGCTTTTTAATATTTCCTGAGGTCCTAATCAAAGAAGCATCTTAACTGGTCCCAAAGGGAAATGAAAGATGAAAGGAGCTGACATTGATGCCCACCCTACCTTGCCTGGATGCTACTATTTTTTTTCTTCCTTTTTCACTTGTTACTAAAAATATCTTGACGGGTAAGAATTAGCAGCAGGATATTAATGCAAAGTCACAAACAAAAATCCATTGCAAAATGTAGCATACCTTTAAAATTTTAACGTCTCGTAAATTAAAATCTGGGAAATTGACACAGATCGGATGAAAGAAGATACAGCACCTCTAGCTTATGCCAACTAAAAATAAGAATTATTAATGAAGCTAGGCTTTCTTCTGCTGTGCACATTAATTATTTATGATAATAATACTCCGCACTGCCATATTAAAGAATTTTCTTCACCCAGCTTCCCAGAAAACTCCATCTTCTGAAACCCTCAACATGTTAAAAACCACAAAAGAATGAATTCCTTTCAGTGTATTTATTATACTGGAAGATGAATATAGTCTTGGGTTATTAAACTGGAATGAAAAACACATCTTATTAGAACTTACATGGTGATTTTTATTCTCACTAGTTTCATATAAACTTAATGATGCAGACTGCATTTTTATGCTCATCTATTTTAAAATGGTGCCTGGAGCAAAAAAAGCTTCCATTAATGCCAGTTTGGTATTTCAAATACAATTTGATGTAATTTACTTCAAATATATGTGAACAGAGAAGGATAATGTTGAGAGCATTTTCTGGATTCAGATCTGGGTTAGCTCATGGCAATGATTTGTTAAAACACAAGTTTTATGCAACGGAAAAAAAAGAAAAGGAAAACTAAACTGTTTTTCAGAAAAGAGGGTAAAATTAATAACTTTATACAAAGGTGGATTTAAAAAAATGTATTTTAAATTGGCTGAGTTTGAATAATTAGTCCTGAAAATAACATCATTATTGTTATTTATAAATCAACAACAAATGAAAATCATTTAATATGAGTATTGGAGCACATTTATTTAGAGCTCTTCTGTTTGTTGCGATCAGCATACAATAGACTGTGACTGATTTTTTTGTGTATATTTATTTATTTATTTAAAACCCAAGTTTCACAGAATTGTATCTTTCGTAGCACCATACAAATATTTCCATCCCTTTTGGCCCTATTCCTGCAACACTTACATTTTTCATTTCATGTTACTTGCCTCTTACTGCTATGGGAATTTGTTTTTCTTCTTCCAAGAGTTACACTGGCAGAGACACTTGTCCTTCAATGCACACAACAGCATCTGCAGGACTGGGTCCTGAGATATGACAGGGGCAAAGGTCTCATGCAAGGAACAGAGTTTTTACAAGCTAAGGAATTCATAGCCGAAAAATATCTACTATGGAAAAAATGTGTGGTTAAAAATGGTAGGGGGAGGTGTGAGTTTAGTCTTAGCTATAAAATCACATGTATGTTACCTGCATATATATAGAGTGTCACGCTTGCAGTGTACGTTTCTGTCTCAAGAACCAGCATCCTGAAATGGAAACCATTACAGTGGGTGCAAGGCACTGGTTTTGCTTTCCTTCCACAGTCTTGGAATACCCAGGCAGGGGTTTGCACCCCCTGCTACACTGGGACATCCACTATTTCCATAAGCAAGGAGAAAGTATAGTCATTGCCTCCCTGATGTTATTCAGTTCCTACCTGTGGGTTTTTTCCTTCTTTTTTCCTTTTTTTTTTCTGAGGGTTTGCAAGGAGGGAGGGTGAACCTGAGATCAAGTAAGTGGCTTAAGGGCAAGATTATAAAAGTACTGGTGAGCTGCAGGCACATAACTCCTGTGACAAGACTTTATGCCTAATTCCCCTAGGATGTTTGTTAAAGCTTACTCCTCCTTATGAATTCCCCACTCCGTTCTCCTCAAGATAAATAGTCCCTCTGCCAGGGCTCACTGCATCATAGCACATCAGCAGGCGCGCACGGCTCTACCCTCTTCCCATGGCCTGCTGTGGAAGAACCCAGAAAGTTCAGGCAGCACCAGTTTGCCCTGAGTGGGGCTTCTGGGTAGTGTGGCTGTGGAATGGTGCCATCAATAGGCTGCCATCCCCTACAGGACCGTGGCTCTGAAAGAGGGGTGAAGGGTGGGCTCCACTGCGCAGGGTAGCTGGAGAAGACAACCCACCACCTCCCCTCTGCTTGTGAGGCTGGAGAGAGCCCGTCCCAGGGCTAGGGCTTTCTTCCCAGGTGGATTAGAGCTCTTGCTGGATTATTTCCACCAAGGAAATTATCATCGAGGACATTTGTAAGGGAATCTAACAGAAAAGTGTTCCTAATTGTTTTTCAGGCAAGGACTGGACAAAGAACTGTTTCTGGAGAAAATGTGTCACAACATCATTTCACAAAGCAATGCTAGGTCTGTGAATGGGTTCTTAAGTTTTAGCGTACACATCCAAATTGTTATAAGCACGATGGATGCTTAAGAAAATTAATAAGCATATTTAGTCTCTAGTAATGGACTCTGTTCCCTCTGCCTGTGACAATGAAGAGAACGCTGCACGTGATCTCGTGAGTTATACCATTGCAAAGCTTAAAAATCATCAGCATTTCAAAGCTCTGTGCTAGAATAGTTTTTGTTTTTCACATCCAGACGTCAGATCTCTCAAACTAGCCAACCCCATGACCTGAAATGCTTATCTTCTGTCATGCAGTTCTTTACAGATGCCGTGCCTACACAATGGCAGAGGCATAGCCTGTGCCAGAGAGATGTTTGGTGTGCACTGGAACGGAAAGAATTAAGACACATCATACTACTAAAAAAACCAACTACCTGCTTGTTTAGTTTAAGATTTCAATTCTGTAGAAAGTGTGCCCATTTTGACCCAAGGGTGCACCTGATGAGGCAGTGACAGCACATACAGGCAAGGAGCAGGGGCTGGATCTTGTGCTGGATCCTGTCCTCCATTTGCTTGTGCACCTGACAGTGAGGGCAAGTCCTGGATCAACAAATAACCACCGAAGTGCGACAGACTTTCTGCATTCAGTGACTGCAGAGTTTTTTGGAAGTCAAAAGGGAGATCAGAAGTTGGGTGAAAATGCTGGTGGAGGCCAGCTGCGTAAAATGTGATCATGTGTTAGTACCTCTGAAAACTAGGTAGCCAGCTTGAGGGATATTTTGGCCTTTTCCAGTTTCCGTCTCTCTGTTTCTGACAGAACAAACAGGATGGCCTCTGCAGCAGAGTCTTCTTGAGTTGGTATTAGACTGACAGAGACATTGAATGCAGGAGAGCTCTCCATTCATCTCCTCTGAAACGGTCAGGTTTTAGGATTGCTCTTGGTGAAAAACTTCTCTAGGGTGAACCTGAACTCATCATCACTTCTGAGTCTCAATTTAGAAAACCGCTATTCAGGCAGGGCAGACTAACAGGTACTTTAAGCTACTGAGCCTTTTGGCTACCATGAGTTGCACTTCAGACACTTGGGTCCCGGAACAGGTACAGCACCCATAGCGTAAATTACATTTTTTTTTTTAACAAACAGGAAAGAAAAGAAAACACTGCAGCAGTGAGAGCAGTCCAGCATAGTTCCACCTTAGATCAGCTATTGCCAAATTAGATCATAAACGTAATGGGTCAGTGTGTCAGCTGACACAAATGAACTTCATTGCACTGTCTCACACAAGCGAAGGTTCTGGTGCAACATCTACGCCAACATCACAAATACTTGCTAGATATTTCCAGTACACTCAGCAGCTAGCACCTGCTGGGCCACAGAACAGAACAAACCCAGTGAACTTCAGCTGATTTCCAGAAAAATGAAGGCAATATTAAAAGAAACAAAAAAGCCATGTAGCAAGTACATAATAAAATAATTCTAAGACTTGTTTGCTAATACGGGGGAAAGTGCCTGTAATCAGAGCATGGGAATGCTCTACAAAACCATCCATACACAAAATGCTTTATCCTTCCATAGACTTGGCTAGCTTACTCTGATCCCATGCATTGTCCCATCCTTCCAATGAACACCTCCATCACCCACCCATCTGGTGGCAGCAGGTGCACCGGTGGTTGCTCAGGCCCCTATCAATGCCTTTGTCCCCTGAAAAGTGCCAACCACACCCTGAGCGGGCATGGAGATGAGAGGCGTAAGGGACTCTTTGCACCAGGGATTTCTGCGCTTAAAACAATTGGGAATCTTCACCCATATCTGAGATTAATGTTGCAGTCTGGACTCATCTTCACTTTTTTCACCTTCTCTCCCCTAGTTGTGGTGTTTTCAGATGAACTGGAGAGCAGAGGGCAGTTGCTCTTGGACCTCAGCAGAATCCAGTGTCAAAGTACAGAAGAAGAGTTGAACCTTGCGGCACTTCCTTCTGGCTGTACCGTTAAATCCTGTACAAAGAAGGGAAGAGGGTGACATACTGGAATATGGGTAGAAAACTCTTCCTCCTTCCTGGAAGATAAGCGAAGTGGTGAAGCGAGAAGTAGGTGAAGTGAGAAGTAGAAACACATCACTGCTCAATTACGGTACTTGAATATCCTGTTCAGAAAGAAATCTAATCTGTGATTTACTCATTTAAATAAAATTTCAGTTCACCTATAATGCCTTTACCTTCCCAATGACATTTATATACAGCATGTGACATGGATCGCATGAACCTCTTGAAAATGTAGAAATGGGTTAAAAAATGGATGTTCTGTCCACCCTACTTTACTGCTGCTGTGATTTAGTAAAAGACTAGTTGCTGTCAGATCCAGTAATTTGAGACTCATCTTACAACGAAGTATATATATGCTGATGAAAAGCTGCTTTAGCAGCAGAGAGACTGCTAATTGTTTGATTATACAGGTCTTCACATTAATGAAGCACTATTCCATGGATTTGGAGCATGGCGTGCAACCAAATTACCACCCCAGCACTCAAGCTGTGAAATCTGATTATTCATTAGCCAGTCAGTGAGTGGTACAAACATCTTTTCTTTTTTCAAGCCGTCAAAGGAGAGTGACTGCTTTTTTTTCCTCCACACTTCCCTTTAAGAATATGAGGTTTTGGACTTTTATCCATGATAGGAACTTACTCAGGATTTTAAGGATAAGTGTGCCATATAAAGAGAGCCCCATGTTTCTCCAGACTCTGCTCTTCTTGTATAATTTATCCTCCATGTTTACTTAGTCCTGGCCTCCCCTGAGCCTGTCACTAACTGACAATTGTGGTGCACTTAATGAATTGAGAGTAGACTATATCCTCCCTAATTGACAAGAGTTACTAAAAGGCAAGAAAGGAAAGTGAGGAAAGCTCACAGTTCATCTGCCTCTACCATGCAGACCCAACTGAAGATGGAGGGCTGTGAAAGGAATTTCTAAACTTCTTTTTATTATTATCGTTTTATAAACCTTGGGGTTTTTTTAAAAGGGAAAATTCCTCTCACATAAACAGAGAGATGGAAAAAAAAATCACAAGATATTATTAGCAGAAAGGATTCTTTTCCTTCCTTCCTTCCTTCCTTCCTTCCTTCCTTCCTTCCTTCCTTCCTTCCTTCCTTCCT
>Ga0065711_1002923_pt1 | contig 32460 bp, 15 predicted proteins | sample Hoacrofraction12_FD_59098 | JGI IMG/M metagenome (GOLD analysis project Ga0065711, IMG submission 59098) | Hoatzin crop microbial communities from Cojedes, Venezuela - Epithelial fraction 12 v2 (version 2) | ecosystem: Host-associated > Birds > Digestive system > Esophagus > Crop | place...
TACCGAGTACAGGGGTGCCGGCGCTGGAGAGGGAGGGAGCGCCCGTGCGACCGCGCGGACCCGCACAGCTGCCCGCCAGCTGCCGCACGCCCGGCGGGAGAGACCGGGAGCGGCTGTCGCCGCGCTAACAGAGCTCCGCCGCCCGCACCCGCACGGAGCAGACACAGGGCCCAGCCCTCCTCGCTGGCTCTCCGGGTCTGCATCCCCTCTTGGCTCCCATCGCAAGCAGGACCAGGGCTTCAGCTTCCTCCCGGATGGATCTCTGGTCCACCTCGTCCTCCAGCAGCTCCCACTACCGCTTTGGTTTTCGGCATGCTGGCACTTAGGCAGCCTCCCGAGGCGAGGCAGGAGCACCTAGACCTTCCTCACTCCACTGCTGACCAGCCCTGGGCATCCACAATGGTCTCCAGGGAGGCCAGCTTCACAGGCGCCCACCGTTACCTGCTGCCAGTTACGTGGTGACAGCCGGATCTGGTTGCTGCGCAGGAGGTTTCCTGTTCAAGCACCTCGGGCCTTTCATAATTTCTACCTAGCCCAGCAAAACTCTTCCATTTTCCCCTAACTGCTGGTTTCAGGAGGTACCCCTGGAGGTTCGGACCTTTCCCATTTTTCCCAGCCGTTCCCTGGATGAGGCACCGCACTGCCAAGTCCAGGAGAAGACAAGATTTCCGTGTCTTCATGGAAAGAGTCCTGTGACTCCCGCTCTTACCCTCACCTCCGCTCTTGCCCTCAGCTCTGCTTTCCCTGCGCAGCAAACCTGCCCGCAGCCCGTTCCTGTGCAGTGCAGGGGTTTGCAGCACAAAGCCACCACTTGCCCATGTCTGGTTCCCTTTCCCTGGCTGAAAGTCACTCTGATGCTGTGTCCTCTGCTCCCTACACCTAAAATGTGTCCCCTGCAGAAAAAGAGTCCAGGATTTTTCCGGCAACGGTCGCTGTCAGAGGAAGAAGTTGCAGAGCCTGCAAATACCCTGAGCTGACTGCCACTTACGCTGTTTTTTCCGCAATGTCTGTCCCTTGTCCCCTCCCTGGCGTCTGCCCCTAACACCCTGCTGCAGGTCTCTGGTCCCCTTGCACAAACGGCCACAGCGTGCCCAGACTTTCCCTTTTCCCCTCATAGCTAGCGAACTCAGTCACACACCTTCGAACCACCTGATGCTCTCTGGTGTTTGTTGGCTGCCTTTCTACCTCCACGTACTCTGCCTCTTCGTGTGGTGCCTTTCACCCACTCCACAGCACCTTTCTTACTTGTGTCATGGGGAAAATAGGCTGCAGTTTGGCTTTTTTGCATGTGCACCACGCCACCACACCTTTCTTAGTGGAGCTCCTCAGGAGAGGAGAGAGCAGACCTCGTTCTCTCCAATCTTCACGCTGTGCACACCTGCTGACCCAAACTCTCCTGTCTCTGGGGATTGCCACAAGATCCTCCCCTTTAGAGAACCTCAGGAAAGGAAATCTTTCCAGGTAGTAATGGCCTTGCCAGGTCTGGTCCCTACAGGTGACTTCATGAAAACCTCTTGGCTCCTACTTCTCAGCTGGTGTTCAGCAAGTCATGGTCTCCCACCGGAGACTGATGGGCCCCATAACAAGCACAGTGTGGGAACATGCTGGGATCTCTCCTGTCTTCGCCACCTCTNTGAAAGGGCTTCTCCTGCCCAAGGCTGCAGCCGCACGTGGTAGGGAGTTAGAGCCCTGGAGAGAGGACTGCTCCTGGTGCCCGGGGAAAGCCCAGCCCCAGTGCTTCGTCAAGCATCTTCAGGTCCTGGAGACAAGGAAGAGCTGGTGGCTCCCTCGCAGCAGTGACACCTGCAATTTTATCAGCTGGAGGGTGTGAATGCAAGAAGGAAAACCTCTAACGCTAAATTGAGGACAAAGGGACCCCAGGCTGGAGATAAGGGAAACACTGAAATACCTCTTACCTACCTCTAGCATTGATCCTTTCCCCAGTCACCGTGGAGAGTAAACCAGCCTTTTGTCCAAATCAAACCTTTTCTTCAGAACAGAAGTTGGTCACAAAATTCACACATTTTATTGGGCAAAACAAGGTTAAATCTGGATTTTTGTGACCCTGGAGTTTTTTCCTCAGGCTGGACCTCTGCGAAGCTGTCTGGTCCGTCCAGTGTGGGAGCAGTGACGAGTTAACACTTGCCCTTAGAGTCAGAAGAGACTCATGTGCTCGGACACAGTATCACTGGGAAGTACATCTAATATGGGGAAAAGTGACGCTCTCAAGCAAGATAAAAAATAGCCATTTACTCAGTCAGACTTCACTGTGTGAAAAATTCACTCTGGGTCCTTGCAATGTTTGGATTTTTGCTAAAAGCCATAAAAAAAAACCACTCGAGTGCTGCTGCCAGGGCTTTCTGTACAGGTGCACTGGCAGCTGTTCAACCCACCAAGTGGGCACCCTTGGAATTAATGTTGTCAAATGAAAAGAAACACAGACACCAACATCCCCTCGAGCCAAAAAAGCAGTGACCTCAGCTCGGGGCTCCTGCACGTGCAGAGCTGCGGGTCAGCTTGCACGGTTTGCTGCGCCTGATGCTCCGACCCCAACGGAGCTGTGAACATGATGGGAGAATTCGCAAGAGGATTCACACTTATGTATTTCAGCAGGGAATGAAATCAGGGATTATTTGTTTTTCCTACTTAAAAAAAAAAAAAAAAATCTCATTTCCAAGCTATTACTGGAAACAGTACCAGGTTCTGAGGCTTTTAAAGAGAAAAAAAGACAGAACAAAAAGCTGTCTTGCTAACATGAGTAATGTTTTTCGGCATTTGTAATGAAGTTAAGCTACCAATTGTATCTCCATCTAGAAAACGGTGATTTCCACTGAAGAAGTGTAGGGAGCAGCGTTTCAGCGAACAGCAATTCATCAACATTGCTCACACGCTCTTGCTTTTCTGTTCACCTCCGAACCCCCTCTCCTTCACCTTTCTTTATTGCACACATCAGAGGTGCCGAATCCTTATCCTCCAGCTGATGTACAACACGTTGAGGCTGCGTTTCTCGGGCAGAGAAACTTCTGTGAGGTGGCAGAAATAAGGGAGAGGGCAGAGAGGGAAATCCAGCCCCTTGCTACATGGCGGCTGGCGATGCGCAGGCTCCTCGCCGCATCACCCAGCCTTGACGGTGGCCCCAGGAGCCTCAGAAACATGCTCACCACTGCAAACTCCTCTCGGTTCTCCCCGGAGGAGTACTGAGGTGTTATGAGAACAAAAGCCCTTTGCTTGGGCATTCAAGTCTAAAAACTGTTTTTGAAGGATTCCACCTAAGTGATTCAGCCAAGAATAACCAGCCTGTGGCTGTTAGGCTAGAGCTTCTGATTTCCAGTCCCTCATGCCTATTTTTAGCTCTGAAATCAGATAAACAATAAAAATCAAAACCAGCCAGGCAAATGCAGAACCTGATGAAAAATAGCAGTTGTGTACTTTTGGCTTTCTTCCACAGGTAGCCATCTTTAAGTATCAATAACAACAACATAAGCCAAATTAAAAGACACAGAGAGAACAAATGAGTGATTGACTGTTTTTACAGGCTTGTCATCTGGGTGGTTTGGAAAACTCCACATTTTCACATCACGCTCCCGAAGAGTGACTGTCCACCCAAAGGCAAGCACTGGGCTTTCATTTCAGATGCCTCTTATCCCTTGATGTACCTACACTAGTTTTTCTGAAGCAGTAAGGGTACCAGCCTGCTTGTTCTTTTTAAGTTTATTTTAACCCATTCAGCAGCATGATGAAAACTTTTGGGCTCCCAGTAAATTACAGTAAAGGCAAAAGAAAATAATCCGAGATTCATCAAGCTGAAGGCTGGACATTTTTATTATGAATTTTAGAGGGCAACTGACAATCCTTAGCAGATGTTTCCCTCAGTAATAAGACCACCTTTGGGTAACCAAGAACCAGCTTTCAGTAATTCAAAGAGAAGTGCCTGCCTTGAACAAGAGCAAAATTCACATTTTTACTGTCTAACTTGCGCAGGCAACACAAGAAAATGTATTCCTGAGCAACAAATTGGCCCAAGGCAACGATAAAATAATGATAAAATGAAAAAACAAGTATTTGCAAAATTTCAAGGGAAAATACACTTTTTCATACATCTCTAGTAATGTTAATCTACTTCAGCATGTATCCTGTGAAAAAATAACATTTGATCAAATTGTCAAGTGCGTCATAATGCAAATGTATCAAGAAGCCTGATTTTGTCATTAAGTCACCTGGTCGAGTGTTCCATTCCTCTTGAACAGATCCCGCAGAAGGGCATCTTCTCCTAATGGCTGCAACAGGGGCCCATGCCGGTGGGAAATTGGATCTATCCTCCACCTTGGACAATTTCTCAGTCAGCTTTTCCATAGCCGAGGCCTGTAGGGGGGAAGAGAACTGCCTTGTAACTGCTGCAGCTTGTCAGCCACTTCACCCACGGTTCATCTCTTGTCACCTTCTCTCAAGGTGAAGATTGCCAATGAGTGGACAGGTGTCGATGGCGCACTCTGCACAAATGTCCGCAATAAAGGTCGGATGCATGGCACTTCATCAGGATCTACAATTGTCTGTGGGTCACTGTGAATTAACTCTCACACAGCTGATTTCCTCAGACACTCCATGGTGGCCCATTTGCCATGGCAGCGTACGACGATATCATCCTTAAAGGGATACCTGCTCTTTACTGCTGCCAAGATTCACCTCCAGAGGCTTTGAGTTTCTGTCTTTTTGCCAATTGCCTTATCAACGCCACCTTCTCCGGACAGAGATCCCAACTGCATGGCTTCTCTGCTCTCCAAGTCCAAACTATGGGCCCTGCTATCCAGCAACCAGGTGGTAAGCGACTCACCTTCGTGACGGCTAAAATCTTTTTTCATACCTCACAACTCCTCCAGGGTTAAGGAGCCGATGGTTGCCTCTGGTTCTAACTCTTCCAACTCTGACGATGGGCCCTTTCTGTGCTCTCCATCTTCAGCTTCTTTCACTATGGGAACGGCTGTCACCGAGGTTGGGGTAGGTGCAGCATCTGTCGTCGGAGTGGAGGGGCTGCAGGGGTCGTAGCAGGAGCAGCAATGGCTGCAGCACTTGTCGTGGAGGCTGCAGTAGCTGTGGTGGAGGAGGAGGTTGCATCGGCACACCGTGCACTGGCACACCTTAGCAAAGTTAAAACGGCTTCACGGCACTTACGCCTGCACCAAGGTTTAATCTTACACCACACCAGAAAAACACTCAGGGAAACCAAAAACATGCTAATTAAACAGCCCCAAGAATACCCAAAATTCCCAAAATCTGGCAAAGACAGGTTAACGTAATAAGGAAACCTACGGTTTCTCAAATTAAAAGTGTAATTACCAACATAGTCCGCTATGTAGCGCCCAAAGTACTCAGGTGAAGTCGTTGTTCCCAGTTCAGGTTTTGCACTTTCCCTTACCATCACTTGATAAAGACAAGAGATCGGAGCGATAACGGCGCATTTTATCACGGCATAGATCAGTGCTAAACACCCCAGTGAAATGATGCCTTTCCTCCAACGCCCAGAATTCACAAACCACACAAAAACATTAGCAAACAATGCATACGGCAGATACGGTAGCATCAAGACACTGGCTCTGAACAAAGCTCTAAAAAGACACAATATAATACTGTGCTTAACGACAAGGAAATCGGCATGATGAAAGCTGCTCTAATTTCCAAACTCCTCAAAACTCTCAAAGGAAAAACCTAGAATAATAGAATCATAGAATCATTAAGGTTGGAAAAAAACCCTACAATCATCAAGTCCAACCGTCAACCCATCACCACCATGCCTACTAAACTAAGTCCTGAAGTGCCACACCTACACTTTTTTGAACACCTCCAGGGATGGTGACTCCACCACTTCCCTGGGCAGCCTGTTCCAATGCCTGACCACTCTTTCAGTAAAGAAGTTTTTCCTACTATCCAACCTAAACCTCCCCTGACACAACTTGAGGCCATTGCCTCTCGTCCTATGCTAGTTACTTGGGAGAAGAGACCAGAACCTGCCTCACTACAACCTCCTTTTAGGTAGTTGTAGAAAGGAGGTTGTAGTGAGGCAGGTGTTTGTCTTATACTCTCTCCACCAAGCCTGGGTCTCCTCCTGCCGGAGCTAGGATTTGAACCCAGGCCCACTCCTGAGCCCTACATTGGGCACCAACAGATCTGTCACAGTTAGAGCAAGGCAGCAATGAACACAACGGCAGATGCTCCCTATGACCCCCCACCCTCCCCAACCACGGAAAGGGAAAAAGGATAAAAGGGAAGAGAAACTTACAAATTGGAAATTAAAACTGCTTTACTAATTATACTAATAACAAAAGATGTAATGCAAAATATATGAAACCAATATTGACTTTGCCATACTTGCGCACCCACAGGCACTGCTGTTGCACCAGCAGCTGCAGGGCAGACACCAGGAAGCCCTGGACTGGATCTGGACTAGAACTGGACTCAGGAATGCACAGATAGGAATCTGGCTCAGGATCACAGGCAGGACAAGGAGCAGGGCCCTTTTCAGAAGGCGGCCCTGGACAAAGAAAGCACAACCCTCATGACCCCCCAGCTTTAACTGAGTATTACGTGCATGGCATGGAATATTGCATTGGTCAATATTGGGTCACCTGTTCTGTCCACCTCTCCCTGCAAGTGCAACCCTTTTATGACTCCTCACTTGCGGAACATAAGAGGTCTATCACTGACCTTGGCTGCTATAGAAATAATTATAAACATGGGCTGCTTCTGCACCCCGTTCCTACCGTTAGCTCAGTAAAACTATAAACATCAGTTGTTATCAGCTCTGGAGTGGACACTGTCTGAAAAACATGCAGCCAACTTCAGAGAAATGCAGTTACTGAGAAGAACTTAGCTGAAAGGAAAATTCACTACAAGAGAATTGGTCCCGTTTTAAACAAAACCAAGACAAGGGTCCAGGGTACTGGCATTGTCATCTACGTCTGCAGGATTCTTTCCTATGAAAGACATTTGGAGAAAATGATCCCCAGCAGCACCAAGAAATTTGCCGTCTCTAAAGAAAGCCGTTTCCGCAGGCCGGGTATGGTTTGCTGACCTACTTTGGACAAGGATTTATTCCAACATCCCAGGCTACAGCCCGCCTCCCGTGAGGCTGCTGGGAGAGTCTGACGCTCAGCTGCCGATGGGACAGTGATTAATTTGATTGTCGCCAGCATGACTCTGAACATAAGGCTTGTTCAGGAGGCACATAAAAGGCAACTCAGTGCAGTCACTTGGGTTTTGCTGCTAAGAGGGCGAGGGAAGCAGAAAAACAAATCCCAGCTCTATTTAAGACTTCAGCCAGCCAAAGACAAGGCCAGCCCCTCCAGCACAGCAGTGCTGTTTGTACTGGTCTGCTGTCACGGGGTGGGTATGGCATGGTACAGCTGGCCTAGGGAGGATCACTGGTAATACACGGTTGGTCCTTCAGTGGGTGTGAAGCCACCATACCTCACCCAGAGCACCAAAAACACAGTGGGATCAACAGAGGCAGAATGTCATGGAGGTGTCCTTCTGCCCCACCAGTCTACCAGCTGGTTCTTCAAACCACTTTGACTATTTACACTGGTAGACACCATGAAGATGCACTGCAGAGCCGCTAGCAGGCTGCAAAGTGGGAGTTATCAGATTATGATGAGTTACACTCCGTGCACATCAGACAGACCCCATGACCTAGGCAAGAAAACCTATGGGTCGAATGGTCAGCCACTGTCAACTAGAAGTAATTTCCCTTACTATCTGTGGAGGTGTGCAGGTGAAGTTGTTACAAGACTGCAACTACTTCATGGCAACCTCAATGATAGTACAAGGGATACAGCTACAATTTGTAATGTCTAATACAAGCATTAAAGATATTGAATCACAGGATCTGATTCCTTATTATCTTGCTTCTTTTGTCATCATTTCAAGCCACTCCAAAGAGACTGTGCAATGCTGCAGTCATCTCTCCAACTAATTTACCAGTAATGTTTACTCTTGTTTTGCACGTCACTGCTCAAACTGGAATGCGATGGAGACACTTTCACATAATTTTGTGCCTTCCAACTTCGTAGTACAAAGCTGCTTGTCCACAGACATGTCTGAAGGAGGTGTCATGCAGGGGGTAAGATGAGGTTTCAAGACCCTACACTGAGGAATGGAAGACTCCTATAACCATGCCAGTCCAAATCCCAAGATGATACATTCACATGTGCAGTAAATGCTCCTCCTAGAGAACAAACAGGCAACATCATCTATGTTTCAACTGAAGTTGAAAAAAACAGCTGAGTAGAAGCCGTTCAGGACAAAACGTTCTTCGTTGGCATCTACTTGGAGTGCTCACCTGAGCAAGGGTGTGAGCCCAGTCCTTTGGCTAAAACCTAGTATGTGGCAGAATTTTATGCCAGAGGGTGTATTGAAGACAAAATCAGGGAACAGTGCAAGAAGTTTCGAAAATTGTAACGAAGTACACGTATTTACAAACAACATAGAAGAAATATTTTTGCCAGGGATTATTTCAGCCAACAGAAAAAAATGAAGGAACAATATCATGTTTCAGTAAAAATACCTGAAAGGAATAGACATGAAATCTAGTCTAATCTAGCCTAATTTGTTAGAGATTGGGATTAATTTCAATTGTATGAACATATATGTCCCTATGATACAGCTAGTTGATACCATTTATGTTTTTTCCTGAACTCTGAATGAGAATTTCCAGCAATTGTTTTCAGGCAAGGAGAGGTTGATTGTTTACCCTGCCACTTCAGATGAGAATTTGGCTTCCTCTTGAAATTCGAAGGGAAAAATATAATGCTGCTTTTGGCAAATTACTATCAGAAATCACAAATTATTTTCCAAGTATTGATTTTCAGAGTTCTTTTCACTGGCAATCTTCAGTTTCTCAAGAAACAATTGTTACACAAGCAATGATGTGTTGAACGAAGACCCTTTAACAGTGCTGTGTAAGTTCTCCAACCGTTATTCATTCTAAGACACTGGAATTTATAGAAGCTCCATCTCCCTTGGCTGGCACAGTTCCCTTATTACAAATTAATTCCCTGCCAAAAATGGTTTGTTTTTATCTGACGATCCAAAGCAGTTCCTTTGATAGAACAGTAAAAGAATTTAATCATTTATTTATTAAAGTAACCTACAATTTGGAAGAGGAAAAAGAAGTACGCAACTGGTTTCTTGTGAGACTTCAGAGATGAAGTACATTGTTATAATAACCAGATACTTGGAGTTTGCTCAAGTTGATACTATTCATACATTAAGATCTAATTAAGTCTTTTAATTTTGAAGAAAGTCTGTTGGCTGATTTCCCAAAATCATGTAAGTCTCCTACGGACAAAGCAGGTAGTGAGAATCCTTCCAAGTTTTTTCCTTACAGCAATGTCATTTTGGGAATGCAAACCTAGCTGTGGGAAAATATTCACAACTCAAAGTTACGGTCAGTGTCCACTAATACATAACAATAACTATGATATTAGATATGAGATGAAAGGTGTGCATTACATCCCTGATTTTACTTGTTTAAGCATATGGTGTTATGTTTTTGTTCTGTCAAGTAGACTTTAGTAGTGACGCAATGTGGACTCTCTCCAAAGTTTGAATTCCACCCTAACTCCAATAAAAAGTCTTACATTTTTCTGCAGTCTGGTATCCCCCACAGAACAGCTATTGAGTATGACCTGCCTCCAATTAATATGCTGCTCTGAATCATAGCCTCACAGTAAGGACTCAGTGAGTCCAGCTTTTATGGAGCTAAAGCCATCCTGCAGACAACACTGAGATTTGGCCAACACAAGAAGGGGGCAATGAAGGCTAAGGGTGGAATTTAGTATTCCACATTGCTGCCATCTCCTAAAACACAGGAATCAAAAACCATAAATGAAACTCTGTAAGTGGACTGTTTATTCTCAGAGTGACGATAAGGGTGCTGTGATCCAAACTAATCATTTGCACACTGAACCGTTAGTTATGAGAAATGTAAAATAGATGGCATAAGTAAACCAAAGCTTCGGATCTAACTCTTACTGCTTTTCAGATTAAGCTCTTCCTTCCTTTTCGCATGTTCTATAATCTTTCCTTGTACAACGCTTGTTAGTGATTTTTACATCTTGTATAGTTTCTCAGTCTACTAAATTGGTTTTCAAGCATGATGCAAACTTCCAAAGTAACTAGAAGTTCAGAGACATAAACAAAGGGAACATCAACACAAATTCCGAAAGAGAAGGCAGGATATTTACATATCATGCTAACACCCAAAAGGACATGTAAGGTTCATGGGCTCATTACACTGGGCATTAAGCAAATAAAAATAAGTTGTTTCCCAAAAGGTTTGCAATGTCAGACATCTAAAGGTTGGAATGAGACGATAAACCAATCCCCACTTCTCCTCAGTCTTAAAGCAATTTGGCAGTGGTCTACTTCCTGCTCTATTTTCAAGAGATTAGAATCACAGAGAAATGGAGCAGATACTTCATTAAACTATTTCCTTTTTTACATCATTTTCAGTTCCTAACCTCCTTCTGCATCTGTCTTTACTGCATAATATTATAATCCTCATTCTCCTACTTATTTCCTCCTTTCTGGTACATGAAGTCCCTTTCATCCAGGCTCCACCCCATAGTATCTTTCTAATTCTTTTCTCAGTACAGTTAAGCTAACGAGAGTCTCACTACACATCATGGAATGATCTGTTTCACAGGCAGGGTCCTATCTTCAGCTATAGATATTTCAATAATGATCAGGTAAGTGCCCACTACACAGAAGTTCCCGTAACATGGGTGACAGCCGTTCTAAGCACCCACAAGCAGGTTTCTGTTGTCTGGGAAATACTCCTATGTCTGAAAACCCTAGGGTTACAGTAAAAATTGTCAGATCATGTAAAATGAAATCGCTCCTGTTATGATAAATCTAAGTTCTGCGCACGTTTGTTGTTAAAAGAAGGGCTGAATGATCTAGCCCAGCCTCAAAAGATTTCCTGCAATACTGGCACACCTATGGAAAGTTTACAGAGCTGTTATTTTCTTGGTCTTTTTCTCAATACACTGCAAAACAAATATACTCCACAAATCACCCTCCTCCAGCTTGTTCTCCACAAAGCCAATTCACCTGAAGTGTTCAAATTGCTGTCAATAGGAAGCGATGACAATGTACTGCAAAACTCCAAGGAACTATAACCAGATAAGAGCTTTAGAGGGTACACGCAACTGAGGAACTGTAGTAGCAGTCCGTAATAATTGTCACTTCTGATCACCATGGGAACCAAACAGAGGTCTACTTTGCAGAAAACAGATCAGCAGTGACTCACCGACTGCTTGGGAAGCATGATTATTGAGAATCACTAGACTTGTGTGGATGACAGGGAACAACACACTAGTGATGCCATTTCAACCACAGCCCAATACAGCAGACACTCCTCTGCCAGACATGCAGGATGAAATCAGGTGAATTAGGTCTTTGCCTTTGTGCTCATTAGACACAAATTTCACGTTTATGTTTTCCTGCAGCTTCAGCCTTGTGTGGACTCTTTGCTATGAGAGGATTTAAATTCTAGTGAATGAAGTCCCAACTGAGCTTACATAGGGTTTTATCAGGTCTTCTGCAACCCTCTTAGTGACAGATTTAGACCTTGAGGAATGCAGAGGTTTAAAGCTATGTCACATCCTCTGAACTACACTGTGAGGTGGATGGCAGACACAAGGCGGGCAGTATCTCCGTCCGGGCCACCCAGATACCGAGAAGTTGGGTCCTTACAACTAAGCTCCAGGTTCTGCATTAAGAAGAAAGCAAAATAAATGCACTGTCTCCTCAGCATAATTCAAAGGAGCAGCTGTCTTTGAGGTGAATTAGTCTGTACAACCAGAACAAAATTTCCAACCCAACAAGATACTTGGATCGTTTTTCAGCTAATCACAAACTGCAGTTTCAATCCTACACTTTGATACTCCCGAGTTTTTCAAGATTCAGTGGTCTGAGTGGTGAATTCAAGCACATTTCTAGAGTGTCAAAGAATCCCAAACAGGAGATTCTGAGATTATAAAGCCCGAATCCATTGTCTTTGCTAAACTATTTTCACTCCTCAGCTCTGGCCAGAGAAAGAGTGACAACTGCAAAGGAAATGGTACCACAGCCCGCCATGTCAATATTTCTTCTTTACAAATGGTAATTCAAGACGTTTTGACAAAACCAAAGTATACCCCTTAATAATAACTCTGCCACTCAATGGCTCCTTGTGTTCTGTTCTCACACTGAACCATCATTTGAGTGCCTAAATATCCTCCAAGGATGCCATCAAATGCACAGCTGGCAGCTGGCATACAGGGTTTCTTTTGTGCTCATCCTCCTAACAGAAACATCCATAGATTGAAAGTTTTGAAAGAGCAGATATACTTATTTCTCCATGAAATGTCATGTGCTTTTATTAACAAAGGCTTAAGAAATGCTATCAAAATACCATAGAGGAATTTTGAGCAGCAGAAAATGAGTTCCCTATGTAGAATTCGGCCAAGTGACTACAGTATCCTGTCACAAAGTTTCTAGGTCTGTGGGTTGCTGGGAAAAGAAAAGACAAGGGTTTGCAATCTAAGACAAAGTCACGGCTCTAGCTCTTCAGTTTGATGGGTACAGGCCCGCGTGACATAAATCAATGCATATCTATTGCAGAGGCTCCAGTCCATGACACTGAAACATTTGTCAGTTGATCAGCAATCTTTTGAGATTAAAAGATGCAGAGGAACAAAAATATTAAGAAACCGCCATACCTCCCACACATTCAGAGGATGAATCATTAAGAGGCCAATTCTGCAAAGTGCTCCACACTTCTCTGTAGCTCTGCACAGGAAAAATTCAGCAATGACGTAAACCAAGAAAAAAGTACCCTTTGCAACCGTCCCACCACCAACTGCTAGGAGCTGTTCATTAGAGATCACCTCTTTCTGTCCTCAGCCCACACATCGGGGTCAGACGTCAGTAGCAGAACAAGTGATGTTTGAATTTAGCCCTGTCCACCTTTTTGACGATTCTTCCCAGCAACTGAAGGATAAAAGTGGACAAGTAACTGGCATACGTTTTCAGCTTTTTGAGAACTCACTGAACTTTAATGTATCCCAGGATGACTGGTGGTGTTTCTGCTTTGGGAAAGGCAATTGTGATGAGGCCAGACATGGGCCTAATTGCTTCGTTCTAAATAAACTTGTGCTGTGCAAACCATTTAAACTATTTGTGGAACACGATGTGGAAACTATACCCTTATGCTATGGTAAGCAGATGGGGAGCAAACCTGCATGTCTAGTACCCAGCGCTATTTGAGTTCTCATCAGCTTGGCTTGCAAGAACAAGGCTCTACAGATGTAAAATACAGGCATTCATTCATAGAGATGTTTTAACACCACCTCTTAATCTGCAAGCTTATTTCAACTCGGATCAAGGTTGAAGGGGTGAAGAATATGATGCATATTTGTCTTTAGGAGCTGGAAGCCTGAAATAATTGATAACCCCAGTAGCAGATTTCTAGAGAACAGCAGTAAATAATGTCCCAAGTACTTAGAACAAGCAAGTAATATCTCTAAATACTTCTTTTTACAGCCTTCACACCAAACAACCTACCACTTCTTCTAAAGCCAGAGCTGTAAGTTACTGGAAATGACAGTCAATGGTTGTTCATTGGTCTTAATTGGTATCGGTGAAATGGGCAGTAATTTCATGGTTCACAGCGTTTCACTTCTTCAAGTCCAAATTTTCTGGTTTGCATTTTTCTTTTAATGTTAAAAGCAATCATTAACCTACAGTAATACATTAATGCAGTGTGGGTTGGGGGGGGGTTGTTTATTTGTTTGTTAAAGTGTATGGAGTATTGTGTCCTATTATAAAAAGTTTGACTAAAGAATTATGCAAAAAGCTTTAATAATTTAAATACTTGTTCAGCCATATGGAAATGTACAATCTGTTTTATGTTCTGTGGGAAACCTACAGTTGCTATAACCTTAATGAATTTTAAAACCTCCCATCCATTATTTAATACAGCAGTTTTCTAAATTAATGATAACACTTATTCTGTTACAATGTACCATAGTGGAGATGCTCAGAGATGAGTCAGGGATACAAAACACTAACAGTGATCAAAAATCCTCTACAGCTGAGGAGGATGCAGCACTGCAGTTCAGTCCCGCTATCTCTGAAAAAGCTGTCACTTCATCCTTATGCCAGGAAATGTCGATACAATATTACACAGAACGGAAGACATAACATAATAGTTTTGTTCATTAGTATTTTTTTCCATGTAATGCTCTATAAAAGAGAGAAAGCTGAAGAATATAAAACCAGACTTGTAAATATTACAATGAAGTACATTGTTCTTATTTAAATAAATTTCCTTGAGCAGTATCTTCTTAAAAGGTGAAAATTAACCACTAACATTTGTCTCACTGTATAAAAGTGACAATAGCAATTATAAAGAACCCAATGGTCTTATGCTTATTTCATCCTATTCTTAAGTTTTCACAGCAAAAATATTTAAATTTGCAATATTACCAAAAAGATGCAAACCTGTCAAATATATTACTCTGAAGTAAATTAACAACTAATTTATAGGAACCTACCATAGGAACTATTAAGTGGACAGTAGTAATGGTTTTCCATATAAAATCTATCAAAAATTGTTGGAGAAAATATACAAAGCGTAGCTGATAGCTGATGAAATCTGCAATATGGCCACAGAGAAATAAGTTGCAGATCATCAAAGTTAGCTCTTGTGCAGAAACATCCACCACGAGTTCATTAATTTCATTTTTCACTGGAGAACAGCAGCAGGTTTCCATAATGCAACCATCATGGGAAACTGATTCAATGCTGTACTTTAAGCTTTACCCATAGTTGGAACTTGCAACAGCTTAGATTTTTTGGTGCTCTGGTCTGTCTTGCTCTCCAGAAGGCTACGTAAATATAAAAATCTTCAGCACAAAGACAGCTGTCTCTAAAGCACTGGCAACTGGTCTTAGTAGAAGACTGTTCAAGAAAAGAAAGGAACAGACAGATTTAGCCGGACTGACAAAGCAATATTGATAAAGCAATACTCTATATATAAACCAGAAAACTAGGTCACCATTAGAAGCTGAGAAATTTGTGGCCTATGCCCTCCAAACACACACGCCCATAAACTCATGGAGCTGAGAGGACCCTTTGCAGACTTACAGGTGCTCACCTGCTTAAGTCTTTTTTAGCCTGAGTCAGCAGCCAAACCCTCATCTTGCACCAGTGAAGGCAAAGTGCACCTTCAACTATTCTGAATAGCAAAAAAAAAAAATCAAGTGATTGATTCTACCCAACCTCAGGCATTTAACTAAAGTACCTAGACAAGGACCTTATTAATCCAGGCTCTGTTCATCAACCACAGATGGCAAGCTGCAACCTCAAGAAGGTGCTTTAGTCTTGCCCAGGTCAAGGGTGACAGTGTTCCTAGCTTAGACATCTCAGACAGGTTACTGAAATTAGGTGTAATTGCCCACTGAGGGTCTCCCTGTATATGAGTGCTCCTAGCAGAGTCCACAGATCTTTAATCATGCACATGATTAAAGATAATCAGTGTAAGTGTGTTCTGCTCTACTAGGCCTGCATCCAGCACCGGGACCAGCCAGAACTGTTTCTGGCTCTTCACCTTAATAAGGAGAAGGTTTTGCTTCCTATGGAAAATACTGTCAGCTTTATGATTGACTCCATCCCCACAGCATAGGCACCAAAACAGATACCTTCTGAAATTTGTCAGCTTTTATTTAGTTCAAATTCTGAATGGAAACTTAGCTTGTTTTATTTTTCTTCAGATATGAACTTACAAAGGACTTTTTTTTAAGATAGTTGAAACTCTTAAGCCACGGATAGAGCCTATAAATTTTCACTGTCCTATTCTGAGAACAAAGCCCCACAGATTCCCCCATAGCAGGAGGAAAGCTCCGTTAAGTTACTTAGTGGGTGCCTCACTTTGGTCCTTAAGGTGCTCCCCAAAATGAAGAAGATGTTTTCTAACCACAAACTACTCATTCTTGGGAAAAGTTTTGTCTCCACAGATGCTGGTCTACACGCCACTGATGCACCTCAACACACATGGGAGGTCTTAGTACTGCTGCAGGATTAGCTGTGGTGTGGTTGAAGGTACACAAAAGGACATTTGATTTTTATTTGTTCCCAAACAGGGTAATGTGGAGTTTCCTTACTTCTCACTTCTCACCAAGAAGGTGACTTTACCCACATTTTAATTTATGTCTGCACCACTGAGAACTGCCCCTGGTCCAGCCTTTAGAAGAGCAGCAGGGGGGTTGGAACTGGATGATCTTTAAGGTCCTTTCCAACCCAAACTATTCTATGATTCTGTGAGTTACGCTGCAGCTGGAGAAGTAACTGGGTGATTCCCAGACCACCTGAGAGCAGCACAGGGAGCATTGCCTCCTTGTTTCTGTTCAATGAAAGCATGCCAAGCACATAACATTAATTAAGATATACTGTACCTCCAGCTGTTTGGATCTTGATGTGTTTATTTCCTTCTAATCTTAATTAGAAAACAAAAGGTAAAGACAGTTAAAACATTGTAACACACCACTAATTCAGAACACCATTTAAAAAAAAAGTGCAACAAAGGTACTACTGTTCCAAAACCAGCTCCTATTATTATGGTTAATAGCGTTATTTTTCTTCATTTTTTCGTTTTGCAGCAAATTTTGGAAGCACCACTCAGTGACTAAACTCTGTGGTGTATGTATGTGACAGCAGCATTTTGTTGTATGAAATCTAAACACTTATTACATCCTTTCATAAATATATGTTTATGACTTGTCTATTAAGTACCTATAAACCTAAGGCTTTTTCCCACTGTTCGAAAACATCACATGGAAAAGAAACAGTTTGCACTGGGTTTCATATAAGAACAGAAATAAACCTGAAAGCAAGCACTTACTAACTGTTATTACTGGAATTCACCACAATGCAAGTAAACATCTTCAAAACTAAAAATAGCACTGAGGCTCTGCAAGTGCATCTATCACAGCCTCTTAGTCCTAACAGGGTTCTGTTTTCTTTGAATTCACAGAGCACTCAGAGCGTGGAGAAGCTGTTCAGAAGACAATGTACCACATTGTCAGCATCTGCTCTAGGATCCTTCTGCAAAAGTAAGTGTGTTAAAATTTAAATACATGGCAACAATCACTTTAACAATTATAAATAGCCCCACTGCCTTAAGAGGCTCCAAGGAGAGCCAGTCTGTCTGAAATAATAACTGTTTTTTAAAGGAAATACATCCTACTAGATAAAATTAAACTGAGAAAGCAGGGAAAATGCAATATGCAACCTTCCAATACCTTTTGGTGCAGCTTTCGTCTGACTGGAAACCATCGCAGCTGCATCTGATGGCAGGCCAACATACACACCACCATAGTTCCTGATTTAAAGAAACAATTAAAGAGACATCAGAGTTTAATTGAAACACTTCTTCCTGCAATGCCAACATCACACAGCAGCATTACAAAGACCATGGATGGTCAGAGAGGAGGGCACCTCTGCACAAGCATCCTCAGAGAAGCCCTCCTTTCTCATGGCTATGGGAAAAGTGCATATTCAGTGCCACATGTTTGCTAATACAGTGCCAGGCAGAAAAAACTTGAGGCTAGCTGTCACTCTTAAGTAGGACCCAACCCTGTGAAAGGAGCTATTTTTGACTCAAGTTCCTAACATTTTTCATTAAATCCTAACTGTGTTGTGACAATAAACTTCACCAGCCCAGCTTCTTCTAGACACCGAATATATCCAACCGAGGACGGAACCAATCTGATAGCAATGTTCGACACTGGGACCACAGAAGCTCCTCACTGCAAACAACACACGCCAATTAAACAGCATTTTGACCTCTCTGTTAATAAATAGGACCTGCATTCCCCTGCTTAGGGTCACATTTGGAGAAAACTGTGAGTAGGGAGGAGCACACGGGTGTCAGGTACTTTACAGCCCAACCCTCTCCCCTTCATGGCCTTGTAGAGCATATTTTCTGGCTTCAGGGCCTGTATGAAAAGCACGGACTGATGCAAAGGAGGTGAAAAACTGGGTCCTTAAGAGCCTCTGCCATGCCTGGAGCTACTTGCAGAGACACCTGTTATGCTGCTCTGCCCCCTTAGGTGCCAAATTAATTACACCTCCTCCAGCCCTCGGGCTCTGAGCTGATTTCTGATTTGTTTGATGATAGAGTCACACTTGCTTCGATTTCCAGCCCAGCAGAGATCTCCAACAAGTGCTAATGCCATCTTCCATGGCAGGGCTGGTGTGAAGGCAGAGGTCACTGGCCCTTATGCGTTCTTCTTGCCACAAAGTTCCCCCACTCCCCAACTCACTAACAGGGTGGGTGGACTCATCAATACTGGGTTCTGTGTGAGATTTCCTCCTTCCTTTTCTTTTTTTCTTCTTCTCTGCTTTGGTGGTGTTGGTGGGAATTACGAGGAGGGAAGGAAGGATGTACATCTGGTGGCAGAACTCTCTGCAGCCCATTGCAAATAAAGCCAGTCCCAGCACAGCACCTACCTCCTTTTGTCGTCATCTGATACGGATTCTTCTGCTCTGTAACATCAAAAGATACAATGCACATTAGCGGATTGTTTCTTTCAGACACTCCATGACCATCTGGTAGATTCAGGAGTAAGGGAAGAAGGGGATTATTACTGATCCCAGTTTAATTCAGGTCATCTACAATTCAATAAAGTACTCACATAGGCACAAAAAGAGTGACAATTTTCCAATCTAATGTACAGAAGAAAGAAAAGGATTGAGAATAGATGCAGCTTAGTTTTCACGACCCCTGCCAGTGATGCCTGAAAGTAAGTTTGGGAGCAAAAACACGTAAATGAACACTTCTCCTGAGTGAGTCCCCACACTGCTCCACACATAAGAAGAACATAAAGGCTCTGCATATAACAGGAATGAGTCTGGACTGCTGTTCCACCAAAACAGGACTGGAAGGGACTGGGCATCCACGCTGGCATGGGAATGTGGATGAAGAGAGATAAACTTGGACAGCAGCTGTGCCAAAAGATGTTACAGAGCCTCTCTGTAAAATGAGGTACTGCAATTCCTGAAGTCAGGGTCATCTGCAAACCAAGTAACTGTTACTAATCCTTTATATATGGGTAATTCTCTTTTACCATTAGGGTAAAATCACAGGTCAGTCTGTAGATCAACAGGGAGTCACTGAGGTTGGAGTCTCCCCACTGAAATACTGTCCAGTGTAGCTGAACCAGGACAGGCGGTAAAGTAATTGGCATCGATGTGAAGGCAAATGTAGTACGGAAAAAATAAAAATTTTATTCTTACTCCCTGAAAGTATAGTGCCTGTGCTGCAGTCTCAGTCTGTGCCCCAGCTTCAATCTGCACACAAACCACTCACCCACCTTTGATTAAACATTTGGACTTTGAGCTCTGCTTGCATGGCTGGGTATGAATCGGGGCAGCTGCTGCACTTTAGCTTGGTCTGCAACCTACCAACGTAGCAATAAAAACAGAGGCAAGATAACTTGAGTGCTGTAAAATCCACAGACATCCTTCATTCCTTCCCTACAGCTGGGAGCAACTGTGACAACTGCCCGAGAAGGAGCAATGAGATACAGCCACCGCGATACTCAGGGAAGGCTGAAAACAGCAAAGGGGCCACCACGACCCAGGGAGGGCTCTGCTGTGGAAATGCTCATGCACAGGCTGTTCACCCAGACAGCCTCACCTGAATATTCCCACTGAAAGACCAATTGTCTGGACTAAGGGGGAAATGCAAAGATACTCCCCATCGCAAGCTGATCCGTGAAGTTCTGACCTCAGTGATAAAACTGAGAGCTGGCCTTTACCCAGTGTTAGGGCTAAATCCATACTGTAGACTTGAAAGGAATTTCTGAACTACGATCTTGAAGAATAATATATGACACTACTTACTGTAATTTATTTATTCTAAAAGGTAGATGTGCCTACTGTTTAATCATCAGGGCTGTGTGTCATTACTGACCCCTGAAGTCAATGGGATTTTGGCTCAAAGAGCAGAGAGCTCATAGCAAGATGCAGCCTTAAATGAAAGAAAATGCCCCTTAAACCTCAGTAAGCACTCTCCTTGGGAGGGTAGCAAATGCCTTAAAAATACTGCTACAAGTTGGAAATTATCCTACACCTACCTTCTAAGCAGCAGAACATTACAAACTATCCTTTCTGCGTCACCACAGTGAATAAGGGTACACAGGTCTTTTTAATAGTAGAAGTTTGGGGTAAATTTAAGTATGCTGCAGATTTGCTAAATGGTATTCACACAGGATAGTGCTGAGTGGGGTGAGTGTCCTCATCTGCTGTGTTTGCCTGCATCTTACCACTCAGGCAATGGAGCAATAAACTCCTCATTCTCTGGCCCTCCTGCCACTCCTCCCTGGAGGAGCTAGTGCCATTTCAGAAGGCATCTCCCATCTCCTCTGACCCCACGTAGCCTAAGCCGCCTTGCAGCCCTCATGCACTCCATCAGAAAAATGCAGAGACAACTTTCCCTGAGGTCTGTGAAGCTGCTGTGTCCTAGTGTGGGCCAGTTCCAGATGAAGAAAGTGGAAAGCCTGTGTGTATCAATCAGTAGAAATGAGCCCTGTATTTTTAGCATAAAAAAGACACTTTAAGAAAGGGACTTTGGATGCCAAAAGATAACAATCATTTGTGTTGAACCAACTGAATATGTCACAGAACTGATTTTCTCATACAACTGGAAACATTTTCTATAATCCAGATTAATCATTACCCAGAGAAAAACATCTTTTAAAAGCACTGACAAATTCATGCACAGCTCAAAGCCTCTAAAATGGAGTTGTAAGAATAATCATCAATATTGTCCAACAGGAAATTAATGTCAACGTTTAAAAAAAAAGGAAAACATCCTCTACTAGGCAACAGAACTATTTTCTTCTGTTCTAGAAATGTTTTGTAACAGGGCATCACTGGACCATTACTGCCCTTCTCTCAACAAAACTAATTATCCAGGGGTATGATTAAGCAGACTAGGTTTTCTTAAACATTTTACTTTCTTCCTTTCCTCTTAACAGCTACAAATCAAAGTCTAATTTTGCAATACCTTTTCCCTTAAATGCGCAACAGCAAATATATAATCTGGGATTGTACAAGCCACAGCTCTTGGGCTGGGTGATGACTGGGTGCAATCTGTTGCAGTCCTGCTAGGAAAGAGGAGGTGAGCAGAGACGGGAGGAACATAGAACCCTAGAATAGTTTGGGTTGGAAGGGACCCTTAAAGGCCATCTAGTCCAACCCCTCTGCAGTGAGCAGGGCCATCTTCAACTCGATCAGGTTGCTCAGAGCCCCGTGCAATCTGACCTTGAATGATTCCAGGGGTGGGGCATCCACCACCTCTCTGGACAATCTGCTCCAGTGTTTCACCACCCTCACTGTAAAAAACGAAACACAGAAGCCTGAGAGACTTAAGAAGAAAGAAAAATTCCGGTGATGGCACTTAAGGAAGAATATGTTTTCCACCCATTTCTGGGGACTCTTTTCCTAAACGGCATGGGAAAGAGTGCTTCTCCAGTTTACGCATTACACACATTCACACACCTCTTGCCTTCACACAGTGTAGCTTAAGCCGCCATTTTGAAAGGTGTCTACTAATTTCACCTGTTCAAATGTCCAGGGTGCCAGCTGACCCAGTGCGGCAGATACTGCTTCTGCGCCCAGGCTGGGTGAGCATCAGTGGCTCCAGGGAGCAGGACTGCAACAGCAACACTCAACCATGTGGAAATGAGAATGGAAAGAAGCTCCTTTGGTTTCAGCAGCGCTCCCATTGCCACATCTCCCAGACTCAAAGGGAGGGTATGGGGATACGGGAGTCCAGCACATCCTTTCTCTCTCCCTCTCTACCTGCAATGTGTCTCTAGCTTCTTCTTACATCAGGGGCGAAGGAAGAACCTAGCATAAAAATATCTCTAAATATCTTCATTTACACAGTCCTTCAGGAAGAGCAAGCTAAGATAAGCTTTTCTTCACCAGGAATAGATGGCAAAAGAAACTTAGTAGTCCGGCGTGCTTTGTACTGGTCTGCTGCCATGTCGCTGCATCTGCCCTCAGACATTGTTGGCATCTACTGCAGAGGAATGGAGAGCACATTTTTCAGCAGGTAGCATTGGTGGAGTCCTGTAGCCGGCAGGGAGATTTAACAGCAAATCTACATAACAGCATTCTATTTTCAGCTAGAATAAATGTTCCTTTTTGGCAAGGATTTCTCTGTCCCAAGAGGCTTCATGTCACCCTCCTAAGTCTGAAAAACATACTTGGTTTAACTGTCAGTTTTTACATCCATCAGCCCTATGTCCATTTGATGGTAAAAGAAGCTGTCATTTTTCACATGATATTTTAAATATCAAATGACAGGCATACACATTAATTAATTCCATCCACATTTTTCTTATCTCAGCTTTTATGACTCTGTTCACGCCGAGCATTAAAAAGACTCTGTCTAGCCGTGCGCAGTAGTCCCCCCAGAAATGATTCACTAAACTCTTCACAAGTAACAGACTACTTCGCAGCTTCTCAGCATTTCTTGGGAACAAGGGCCTGTCACTCATATTTGATGGATTTCTTCCCAATATTTTGAAATAAGCTTGAACTGCTGTGTCCTTTCCTTCCTACTGTTACTAATCCTCCTCTGAACTCAGCGACATTCTAAATATCTCAGGCATTGCATTATTTTCTATTGTATACTCTACCCCTCCTATGTCTAAGCTTTTCCAGTTAGTGGTGACGTACTTCTCCTTATTAGTGGGGCAGCAGTGTTGGCTGAAGCCGGCTGACAGATTCACCATTGATTTCAGGGTTGGAGTACACAGGGAGAGCTCACTTCCCAGACCACACGTCCTTCTCGTCGCTGCGCTGCCCTCAGTCTCACAGCACTTTGCGTAGCAAGATCGTATCATCATCCCTATCTCACTGGTGGAAAAACTCAAGGCCCAGAGGGGAAAGCAGCTTCCCCACAGTCACCCGGGGGGGCTCAGAGCAGGATCCCATCCTCCCTCCGTCCACCCCAGCTTCTCGCGCCAGGAGACACTGGTGCCTTGGCAATGGGTCACAATCAAGAAATGAGAAATCTCTTGAGTTCGAATCACCAGATTCTGTACCAAAAAGTATGCTCTATGTAAGGACACACCTAAATGCTTTTCTGGACCAGAATCGATATGACTGAAATTTCACAGCCAAAATAATGTGGGGTTTTTAAAGATCATTTCTTAATCTTTAGCTGATAAAAGTGAAAAGGTATAAAATAAAAGCTTGTGTGGATCTATAATTTTAGCTAATATAAATCTGCTTTTTTCATTTCCATTAAATAAAATAGTTTTTCTGGTATTTTACTTCCTTCATAAAAATCCACTGTTAATTGTTAGGATGATTGATTTAGGACTTCTCAGGTCATCACTGCTGTTCGTCATTAACAGATCTGTGTTTCTAACATCTAACGAGAAGGCTCAACCATGCTGTTACTCACACAGGTTGTTCGGCTGGCTCCACTATACTTATCTGAATGAGTAATGGTTCCAGGATTGACCCTTTCACTTTGTTGAAGTCTGCACTAGTAATTGGTTTTTTCTAAGTTATCCCGATGCTTCTTTGAAACACGACAGATGATCTAAAACTAATGAGCAGGATGTTCCCAGTTGAACTCCTAAAGCCTGGCCCTACAAATGCTTACACACGCACAAACACAATTCTGCATATACCCATACCTTTAAGCACAGAAACTTGCCTACTAAATTCATAATTTAACAGTGCTTGCAATTTTGAAACTTAAAACTACTGAAGAGCAAAGAGGGAGATGCAGTTCTAAGTCAGTCACTTAAATTATTTAAACTGAGCAAGAAAAAAAGGCCCTCATACAAATTAAAAACAGAAGTCTTAAGTGCATAGATACTGCAGGCTGCATCAAGAAGAGATTCCTCATAAGCTTTCCTTCTGTAATTTGCTTATTTTCTGACACTGCAAACACAGAAAACAGACTACATGGGTAACACAGATCTCAATAGTATCTGTGACAACAGCGTTCATCTGCCAAGTGAGTCCTGTAGTTAGTTCTCAGCCATGCTCTGTAATAGCAAGGGCAAGCCTGTTGTTAAGCTCTTCTCTCCACCTGTTTATCTGACTTGACAGCCCTCATTTCCACACCAGGATTCCTCGGTCTAATTAAAGTAGTTACTCTAAATGAAGTCAATAAAACTGAAGAATGTTCCCACTGTATAACACGAAAATCTTTCCTAGGTCCCGCAGTCTCACACTCTAGTGGCAAATACCAATTACATGAAATAGAAGAAGGCAAGACCTTGGGAGGACTTCTTTAATGCTTCCTTTGATAGGAGAAAAAAATTTATGGCTGAATAAAGCTGTTCTTGCATACTTTTGCATCAGCAAATGAAAAATGGGCTGAGAAAGGCTGATCTTTTGTTGTTGCTTTTCTGAAAACCAGAAGCTGGCAAGAGGCAACAGGACAACAGAGGTTCAGAGCGTCCACATTTAGAGAAAAACAGGATGGGTAGGGCTGCCCTCTGCTACTCAGCTTCAAAAATAAGGGACAGAAAGAGGAGCCGATAGATACTATCTTCAACACAGACAACATCTAGAGAAGGGGGGTACTTTGAAAAGGAAGTCTGGATGGGTTACCAGCTCTGCCACAAAGAGGGGAAATTTGCCTCTGTGGCTCTTTAAATCTCTCACAGGTCTCGGTGCAAATTTATGTGGTTGCTTCATACACTGACATGGCTTTTGGAAAAAGGTGTACTGGCACAAGACAGGGAAGAGACGTCTGAAGTAACATGACCACCTCTGCGAGACAACTCTCAACAGAAGCAGAGAAAAGACATTTATGTTAGAGAAACAACAAGGAAAGGAATCTGTAGAAAAGTAAACAAGACACAAAGTTGTTTTGTGGAGATGGAAGCTGTCACTAAAGACAATAAACATCTGGTGGTGCTGATTATATGTTAGGAGCCAGATGAATCATGTATGACTAAATCTAGCAGCAGGCTAGTAGGACTGAAGATAAGTCCAAGGTTACATATTTGAAAGAGTAGAGTAAGTACTTACACATCTTTAGTAGTCCCTGTGGCACCTAGAATAAAAAAAAAAAAAAGGTGCATGTTTACAAGATAATGGCATAAACCTCTAAACCAACTGATAGTACAGGAAGCATTTTTCTGCCTTTCTGTCCTAAACAATGCAAAATAGCAACAGGAATTTTCTATCATCAGAAAACAGGTTTCTCATGATTGTCTAGTTTATCCTTAATGATTATCCGTATCATCCCTCAAGTCTATCTGGGCCAGATTCTCGGTGGGTGAAAATGATGCTGCTGTGAACCAGTGCCCAGGTGCAGTCACTCAGGATGACAGCAACATAAGATAAAAGTAATCTTTCTGAATTTTATATGCTTCACTTTGCTCGGTCTTCTGGTGTTTTTGTCTGCTACAAAGTCACCACAACTAACCAACCAGTCACTTCTGAATGCCTGTTAATTTTGCCATTTGATTCAGTTGTAGACTTGGCATTACATGCGTAAAATGCTGCTCCATTCTTCCTGCCAGGTAAAAAAAAGTTTTACAAGACAACTAGACAGAAATAACGCAAACATTGGGACACAATCCACCCAAAGCCCAGACTTCTAAAGAGACTAGCCACCCCTTAGTTCATCTTGCTATTTAACAAAAAAGCAAAAAGACAAAAGCTACCACCTGGCTGCCTGATCTCAGTGATTGATTTTTTTTTTTTGGTGACTCAGATGCTTCTTGCTGGGAGTGGAACATTCACTCAAGTACAAACTCTTTCCTGTTCCTCGCAATTTATTAAGGCCATGATGCTATTGCTGGTATATCATTCAGCTGAGTAGCCAGCAAATTATCCCTTCTATTAATTACAGAAGCTAGGGTAGACATTAGAAAATCATTCACTTCTCCTTTTCCTCTTCCTCTCAGTACTTAGCTGGAAGAGGTTATCCGAGCTCACTCTGAAGAAACTATAATTGTCAATCCAAAAGATTTTACGGGTTTGGAGGTAAGCTGGGTGTTTTTCAGCCATCATTTCTTGAAAAACTTTATTTTTGCTGCTGAAAAATATCCATAAATTGCAAATACCTTTTGTCTCACTCTAATGTGTAAGAATATGTCTTCTGCATCCTTATTTTAAATGCAGAGAGGAAGAAACAGTCCTGCAAGGCCTTCCAGCACTGTCTACCTGAATGGATGGCTTGGATGGCAGGAAATATCTCCCTTTACAGCTAACTCTTGAACACAGTATCGCTCCCAATTCCTATGACTTGATATCCCTCCTTTTCCCAGCAACAATGTAGACCAGATTTGTAGAAGACTGTATGCATTTCTTTTGTTAGCATTGCTTCCAGAGTCAGCAAAATCTCAGTACAGCTATATGTATCAGCAGAAACTCTTCATTGAGCTGGAGGGAGTACCTCTACGCACAGTAAGCTCAGGTCCTTTAACACTTTTTTCTACCAGGCAGCTTTCTGAGACTTTTTGGCCCTCTAGGCACATCTACATAGTACTACATATAAACCCTCCAAATTAATTGTGTCCAGGTGAAAGGTTGGCATTGCAGTGCTGCATGCAAGCCCAATCTCAGCCAATGCAGGGAGACATTTTCTGCTACCAAGGTTAGTTCATCCAGAGTCAGCTCACTTATGTACCCTCAGGGCACCACCAGACACATCTAGACAAAGCCTAGGCATCAGCAACACCTCTGACAACGTAAGTTTTGAAAAGCCTAGCTCCATTGCTGCAGCTAGCAGGATTTATTTTTTTTTCCCAGAAGAAACTATTCCTGTACTGTGCTTGCTCTGCACCAGAACGACGACTTTCTTATTTTCTCAGCCTAAGCACACTGCAGACAAACTCAGTTTCTCCGAAAAGGTTCATGGACCTTTGTAAGGCCTTTGTCGAGCCTTTTCTGAGTCTGAGCTGAGGTCTCGGTGCTTTGCATCCTCATTTGAAAAACTAACGCCTTCCTTGCAGGAAGTATACTGAAAGCAAAATGTGTTGAACACACTAACTGTAGCCTTAGCTGAGTGAGAAGAACTGTGCCTACAGTACTGCTACATTTCCCAGTGGAGATACTCAAGTTCCAGTCAACCACCAGGCACGCTTCAGTGCCATGCCCATGTTCAGTGCCATACCTGCCCTCGATGCATTATGGTACACATACATTCACACTCTGGGGACAGGAGCTGTCTCTCAGACCCATCAACCTGGGCTTCGTGTAGAGCTATACAGCTATGAACCTGTGTTTGAGAACAGAGATGTGCCACTAGCATTCACACCTGGCAGTACTTGTTTCCTTTGAACATTAGAGGGTATCACTGCTGAAAAATCACTGCAGCGTTTTAAAATGCACGTCACGCAAAACCATTGAGAACTAAGTATGATAAAAACAAATTCACTTTTTAAGAGATAGTTTTTACTATTTATAATAAATAAATACACATAATAAAAAAAACAAACAGTTTATTTTCTATTGTTTGTATAAGCAAAAAAAATCAGGTTATCCTCACTTCCATTGATGGGATTCCATTGATTTCAGTTTATTCTTAACTATTATTATTATTATTATTTCTCATCTTCACTAGCGGAAGTGAAACAAGAGTTTGGCCCAAGTTCACTTGAGTACCACTAAAGTACCTAAATATAGATCTGAAAGTATTTCCAGTTCACAAAGCAGTTTTCTTCCTGTAAGAGTTCTGAGCTTGCAAATGAACATCACTTCAGTTAGATGGCCGACAAGTACCTCTGTGTAAAAACTCATAAGGTTTTCTTCATTAGGGAGCCTGAACACTCCTTATACATAGACTTTATTTCAGAAGGAACCAAGTAACATCTCAGTTTGTACAGACATGTTTGTTTTTAGAGTCCAATCCGTCCACCCTCACCCCTGTTACTTCACTGACATATTTCTATAACTCTTCCATCTTTAGTGAGCGACACATTATTTTATAGCTACTCAAGTTCCTCCTGCCACAAGTTCAGCCAAAGAATCTTGTTTACTACCGATTCGAACAGTGCATAGCTGTTCCACAGCAGCAAGGCGTAGCGCTCTCGTAGCCATGATGTTTTAGATATATGACTTGAGAAAAGCCTCAAATATTTGAAAGCTTGTCTATTTTTTCCCACTGTATCAGCTTGGCCTAAAAAAAGGCAGCACTTGACCCTACAAACCTTGTCTCGAAAGGCTCATGTTGGTTTGGTTTGGTTTTCCAAAACCTGTCTAACCTCAGAAACAGACCTGAGGGGTATCCAGGAACCTGCATCCACAAAAAACAGGCAGTACTGAACTGTCCTGAACGACCTCTTTGCTCACACCATCCACATAGTAGGACCATGGGGACATTTTGGCATTTTAGAGCTGCAAGAGGAGAAGGAAGAGCACAGCCTGCAGAATAAAAGAGGCCCATTCAGCCATACACCTCTCTCAGCCCAAGTCACTACAGAAGCAAAAAAACCATAGCATTTACAGTCACAAATGAAGAAGGACAAGTAACTAGTGATAGGATGAGAGGCAATGGCCTCAAGTTGCGTCAGGGGAGGTTTAGGTTGGATAGCAGGAAAAATTTTGTTACTGAAAGAGTGGTCAGGGATCAGAACAGGCTGTCCAGGGAAGTGGTGGTGTCACCATTCCTGGAGGGGTTCAAAAAATGTGTAGTCATGGCACTTCAGGACATAGTTTAGCAGGCATGGTGGCGCTGGGGTGACGGTTGGACTTGATGATCTTAGAGGTCTTTTCCAACCTTAATGATTCTGTGATTCTAAGAACGTATCCCAAAGCATCTTCCATTCGGTGAGGGGGGTTTTGCACTTTCAAAACAACAGCAGCTTGTTAGTGGCGACCCTGCAGAATTCAGAAAACCCAGGAAAACTGCATAAGATGGTTGAAAACACTTGATAGCCACAGATGGTACTCCTCTGTGGTGAGCTGCATGGTGAGTGAACGTGGAAGACAAAAACTTCAGAAAAATATAAAGAGGAGAGGCAACCACTTACATGAAAAAAAACATGGATACAAAAAACGCTGGTATCTGACTTCAGAGTTTTCCCATTCATTTTTAATGAACATTTTCCCCCTATATTTTCTTGCAAATACTTCAGATTGTTACAAAAAGGAAATAAAAACCTCAAAATTACACATACATGCATGCAACAGTTACGATTATGAATGAATTTTCTATTGTAGGCTCTCTTCTGATTTGCTCCAAAAGACAGCAATATGGAAGCAAATCCTAACAGCAATGAATTTATCCTATTTATACCCCAGTGTAACCAAGGACAGAATTATATCAATTTACTTCAAATTGATATAATTTATAAGTACTTCTTCAACTCATCAGGTGGCAGTTCTCTTCATAGACTTGACCTGATCAAACATTAATTTTAAAAATTAGTCAGATTTCAAATAGAATGGCAGGATGGTTTCCTGGGCACTCCACCAAACTTCAAGTTAATAAATCTGTTTAAACTTGGTGTGAAAGTTCTCCTTCATCACAATTTGGCTGTATTTGAAGCTCTCCACAGACTAACAGTTCCTCTGTATATTTAAATTAAGGCTAGACTGCCAGCCTCCTCTGTGTGCCATAACTTAAAGTGCTGTCATTGCTACTACAATTGATACAGAAAGGAGGAGGCAGTTAAAAATTGTTTGTGAAGAAACACTAGAATGAAGTGAAATGTTTTAACTCAGACAAAAAAGTAAATTAACGTTTAAGCACATGTTTCTAAAGAGCAAAAAAGAGCAGCTATTCTGGAGCTTCTAAAACACCAGAAAATAACATTAAAGAAGGATATGTATGGTGAGGTAAAAAAACATCAGGAAAACAGCAATTTGTTAATAAAATTTTCTATGGGTATGGGAAATTTAAAAAACAAATATAATCCATAGTTAAGATATAAAACAGCTAGGTGATTTAAGAAGGATATGCATACATCAGTTTACTTGGATAACAGAAGTTGCCATTTCTCAGTTGAGAAGCCTTTTGCCAGTGTCTGATGCTCTGGAAGGAAACTCTACACTCTGTGAGTTATCTCAGTGTTCTGGAGTACTGCACCACAGACAGAAATGTTATTCTAGATCGTGTCTATTAGTTTAGATCTCGCAGACCACAGGGCTGATAGCTCTTCTAATGTCATTCCAGCCGTGCAACAGAAGATAATACCATTAGCTGAACCATCATTACATATACGTCTGCGTAGGAAAAATCGAGTTAGGCTGCAATAGAAATTTTATCAGAGTAAGAAAATGGGGACTAGCCTAATATGTCTAATTTATTCTGTGAAGTATGCTACAATATTATCCTTAGTCATATAATACGACAGAGTGTTACAGGTTAATTATATGTTATGTACCTCTAGCTTTGACATTACTGACTGTAGAATAGTCATAACTTCAGCATTAAAGATGTAGTCATGCTGTGCAAGCCACAGAATTAATTTGTATTTACATAGTACTCACATCTTATGGGAAAATATTAAGAGTTACACTTTCCTTAAGAGCTCTAGAATTCCAATTTAAAATGGTACATCTTCTCCTTCCCCTATAGAAAATAATTTTGTTTTTATTAGATACACTTCGTAAGGAATGCTAAATGGAGGGGGAAAAAAAAAAGTAGACATCTGACTTCTTACTTTTATTACCAGTTGTTGGTTATTCCAGCACTGTGGACTGTATAGAGCTATTCCTGACCAACAGTGGTGAAAGTGAGAAGAGAACTGGACCTTTCAGAGCTATATTTGCTTTGGAAAGGTCTATCAGGGAAACAGTAATAATTCCATCATACTAATTATGTGTTTTACATGGCATTGTTGTTTTTTACCATTGGAGATCTGTGGACTATTTCTAAAGAATATGCAAAAGGCTGCCACGAAATGCAAGTTCAAATGTATTATGACTAGCAGTACAGCTAAGGGGACATACTGTCAGTAAAAATAATTTATGAATCTACAAGCCAAAACCTGCTGAAAATAGCTGCCTTTAATGCAACAGTGGTCGCTTTTTATTTAAACAAAAAAACTTTTAGTTCAACATAATTCACTGAATACTACCACTGTCAGAGTTAGTCTATCTGACATTTACCCATTTGCATCCTGGTGTAAGTTCCACAGGGTGGCCAGATCAACATTGATCGAGAAGCTGCCACAAAGGGACTAATAATCAACTCAAAATTTCCCTCTGAACTTCTCTGATACTTGCTCTGGTGCTTTTACCCAGCAAACAGAAATAGGATGTAAACAAGCACCAACCCAGCAGTATGAAGCTACCTGGGTCATACACTGAAACAACTTCCAGCAACGCAGGAATCGACTAACAGGAGAGAATGAACGCGTGCAAACAGGACAGCTCTAATAAGAGCGCTGGAAGTTCAAGCAAATTCATACAGCGCGTTCTTTATGGATGAGAGAGGCCTCTGACTGATACACGATACCTAAAACCTAAGTCATAATCATTTAACAGAAACCAAGTAAGCAGTAACGGCAGAAAAACCTCCCCTTCCCCTGTGGGTGCCCAGTGCAGGGTTTCATGGGTAAACCAGCAACATACCACACAAGCATGCACACGTACACACAACTTGGAGAAGTCATCATCGTTCACGCTCAAAGATACGCCCGGGTCTGCAAAGCGGGACTAGGACCAGCAGAGGCACCACGGAAGCTCTGGGTAAAGTAAGTCAGAGTGGTGAGAGATGGACAACCAGTGATTCCAACTGGTCCAGCCACTGGTTTGCTGTGTATTTTCAAGAGGTGATGAAGCTAACAAATGCCTCTGAAAGACTTGATACAGGTACTGAAACAGGTGGCAATGTTTGTCAAGCGCAATTAGGATGAAAAATGACTCATAAATGCTCACATTTATAATTATATGGTGAAGGTCCACTTCTCAATTTCCATGTACTTTCCTTTTCTGCGGGGGCTGAGGGGAGGAAGAGTGCAACAGCATCATCTCCCCACATCTCATCTCTTTTGAAAACAACAACGAACAAATAAAGGCGCCAGGCGGACGCGCCAGCCAGCACTACACGGTAAGGTGCAAGAGCCCTCAACCTTGGATCATCCTCCGACTTCTCCAGCAAGCCGAGGAGAAAAAGCGGCACGAATTAATTTGAGAAGTGGCGTCCTCGGCCTTATAGGGAAGCAAAGAGGCTGGAGCTCCCACCCCCGGCGGGATCCTCACGCCCAGCTCGCCGTGCCCAGGACAGCTACCGCGGGAGGCGGGGACCCCAACGACAACGCGGGCACCGGGCCGCAGCACCCTCCCTCCCCCGGGCAAGCGCATCAGCCTCGGGAAAGGGAGATGCTCTTGCGGTGTCCCGTCCGCCCCCCACCCCAAACCGGGGGGACAGGCTGCGCCCCCGCCGCCGCCCCCGGGTCGGGCTGCCCGCCCCGCCCC
>Ga0065711_1030453_pt1 | contig 32455 bp, 20 predicted proteins | sample Hoacrofraction12_FD_59098 | JGI IMG/M metagenome (GOLD analysis project Ga0065711, IMG submission 59098) | Hoatzin crop microbial communities from Cojedes, Venezuela - Epithelial fraction 12 v2 (version 2) | ecosystem: Host-associated > Birds > Digestive system > Esophagus > Crop | place...
CCCAAAAAAAAAAAAATCCCCCGTTTCTCACAGATTTCAGGGTCGCCCCTTTTACGTAGCTGTGAGACGTTTAGCATTAAATAGTTCGGAGTTTTCAAGAACAGTTTAAAAACGAGCGTGGCCTCCTGAAGGAGCTGCAGTCGTACCCGGCAGCTCTCCTCAAGGAGACTCAAGATCGTCCCGAGTTTCTTCACTGGACACAGAAGGGGCTCAAAATTTTAGTCGTGGAGCTGGTTTTTATGCTTTACCCTCTGCTTCTTAAACAAGCGTTCGCATCCCGTTTCCTTCGCCCAGTAAGCAGCCTCTCGGGGACAACTGTTCTGCTACTTTTAAGTTACTTTCTCCTCTTAGGGAGCTCTAAGACCAGTAGAGAAAGACAGTCCGCATTCACGGGCTGCAGATGACGGTGTTGTGTTTTTTTCTTGATGGACTCTTCATTAACTGCCAGGAAAAGCTGAAAAAGGGGAGAAAATCTTGATTTTTTCTGTGATGTGATTGTAACTAAAATGTCGAGATGATCAATGGCTAAATTCATTCCAAGGCGGGATGGACAGACTGAAGAGCAAGGAGAGAACTGAGGAAATGATGCGTTGCGAAGGAAATAACGCTCAAAAAAGGTGGAGAGACCTTAAAACACGTGGCTTCACCTGGACAGGGGCTGCACACGGGTGGCAGTGGATGCGTGGTGTTCCACGTATTTTTGCGTGGTGGAGGAGCATGTGACTGTCAGCTGGGCTATAGGACTCTTGCCAGTGGGTCAGAGTAGGGGCTGGTCCATAGGTGGTGGCTGTGGTACTGCAGTAACCACGTAGACAGCGATAGAATCGCGCTGCCCTGAGGTGGAGGTGATCACTTCAGTAGATCCTTCAGCTTGCTGCAGTTTTGGGAAATATAAAAACTGTGCAGAGACTTGCTATAAGTAACTGCAATTTCAAGCTGAAGATGATTTAAAAAAAGAAGTAGGGTGGAAGGAAGATGTGGTAGGTATTTATAGGTCTTTCTCAGCGACATCTTTAAATGTTTATCATTGAGTTACACCTCCACAAATCTGATCTGGTGAAGTAGTGGACTATCAGGTTTTTAAGCTGACCATGAAAACATGACTCTATGTCCCCTGTGATGTGTCACACTGCTTCTCTGCTTTTGGTGCCTACAGAGGTCAATGAATGCACCCTCCTGGGTCGAGTGCTTCCTCCTGGCCCCTGGTGAATAGGTGCTGCCTGTTTGTCCGGTCCTCCCATTAAATGCATGAAATGCTCTCCCTGAGAGCTGTCACTGCTTCATAGGTGACAGGGAAAGACAGGAATACCTCCGCTGGCTCCCACTGAGTCAAGGACTCAAGGCTGTCCAGTCTGGTGATAATGAGGAAGGTTGAGCAGCTCTCCGAGGAAGACTGTCTGCTGCAGGGGACAAACCCCGCAGTTGAAGAGCCTCATCCTTAACTCTTTGCACCTTGGCACACTTCCTATGTGAGCTCAGGCACTCAGGATGATTAACTAAATTAACAAAAGCTGTAAATTAAAAATGCCTGTGAACCGCATTGAACCTCAATTTGCATGCTCTTCCTCACAACAGAACTGGCTGCAGTTTGATTTAAATTAATTCCCTTTCAGAATAAAATAACACTGAATAGAATAAAAGCAGCTTTAGTTTTGAATGGGTGTCTACATGGAATTGTTTGTGGTTTAACTAATCCGCTTTAAAAATTAACTCTATTATTTTCCTGGGCATTTCCATGTAGCCTAGCTTGCTTTGTCTCTCTCTGTTTTAGTTCTCTATCAGTAAAATGGAAATAGTAATTGCCTGCTAAGATTTTTACGTCATTGTGTGGAAGGCTCTTGATAACTGCAGCGTTTTGCCTGATACTCAGCGTATGTGTTCTGCAAAAGCCAGGTCTTGATTTTCTGCACATGTGCAAAATTCTTGCCTGGTAGTGGTTTGAGGACTGTACCCAGCTGTACATGACCACAGGAGACATGCAGCAGTGCAGAATTAGGGCCTCATTGTATATTTTAAACTTTCCCTGAACATCTCCTTGGCTTTGGCTCTGTGTTTTCTTCAAAGACTACGGGCCAAGATTTAAGAACTCTCTAACTTTAGTCATCTTAATGAACGGCTTCAATGGTGCTAATGGGAACTAGGGCACTTTCTTTATCAATGGAAATCAGGCCACTTAGTTACCTCCCAAAAATATACAGAACCTAGTCTCACGGTTTTCTGCACAACACTAATTATGAACTTTAATCTATTTTAGAGATAGCTCTATCAAAATCCATAGAGCCGTAGCAAGAATAAAATTATCCTATTATAATGGAAATAGAGTACTTACTCGTAAAAATGGGCACATAAGCACTGCTTTCTTGTTGAAACTCATTTCTGTTTAAATAAATTTGCACAGTGGTGAAGCATGGTTTGACTAGCTCATGTTGCTCGTAACTACGGCAAGGCTAGATAAACACATCCTGTGTCAAAAACGGGGACCATCTTGATTTTTTTTTTTTTTAATCAAAACTTGGTGGGCTTTGGACTAAAGGAATGCTTTCTTTTTTGATTCCTTCCTAGTCAGCTCTCCCCAGCATTTTCCTTTCTTTCTTGAATATTTTCACTCCAAATGGGGCTTCTTTTGTGCTTTTTGGTTGCCAAAAACTGGAGAATTGTCATAATTTGACTTTTCTTGTTGGTTGTTCTTTTAAAATAAAAAACAAGATGCTTTCCAGAGCGTTAGAAAGGAACCAATTTGCAGGGAGTGCTAAAGAAACAGCAGTGGCGTTAGCCGAGTTTTCTCTATGAGAGACAATAATGTATCATCTTCAGGCTTCAAACCTAGCTGTTAATAATAAAGCACATCACCCACTGGTCTAAAAATACTCCTGTGTATAGATGATGCATGTCATTAAAAATAAGCAACCCCATGTATTCTGGCTAGATCCGTGGTGTTTTAATGAACTTCCTCAGTAACAGGAGTCATTGTTGGCACCTGGAAGCGACTGTGGAACTACGGATCTCACAAAGCTAACTAAAGAGAAAGACACACTAAACATCTGCTTGTCAGCAGAAGAAGCTATGATCTCTGGAAAAAGAAAATTATTGATGAAAACATCTTCCAAATCTCTGTGATAAAACACGTAGGGTCAAAATGAATACTCAGCTGGTAAAATTTGTACCCATTTTCTGGGGAGGAGAAACTGCCTCTCTCTTAGTTGAGCTCAGCCTTTTGTCTTACGCCTGTCTGTGCTTAAACGAGTATTTTTGTGATTCTTCAGTTAATATAGCATTTGATCCTGCTGAGCTTAATCAGGAAAACCTGTGTTGACTGAATATGACTTTTGTTTCAATAAAGAAATTGAAGAGCTCTCTGTAGGAGCTGGGCCTACTTCCAATTTTCTTCTCACTTCTAAAAGAAAAGGACACTGTCAAGGTATTTTTGATTCATGGTGATACACATTTTTCTCTCCTTCAAAATAAAATTACTTTGGTAGTATTTTAATTTAATATGCTTCTGATTAATTTTATTGTGTGTATCTTGTTTGTTTATACATGGTTGAAAATAAATATGTCACAGGAAAAAGAGATAAGACTTTCTCTTCGAGAGGAAAGCTCTGAGGATGTGTCAGACTAATTGTCAGTGACTTACAAAGTGTTTGCTGTTGTTTGTGGTGCAAGAGATGAAAAAATCTGTGCAGACTGAAGGCTTTCCAAAATGCTAAATGCTTTCTTTTGCTTGGTAAGTTGTTTTCTTGTGTTTAATTTTTTTTGGCAGATGTTAACCAAAGAACATTTACAATTACTGTGAGAGAGCGCTTCACTTTCGATGCTTGCCAGTTCCGCGCGGGTGTTGGTGCTTACCTTTGCAAGGAGCGGAGGTTTCATTTTCAGACGCGTGCTGTTCCCATTTTGGGCTCCATCGGAGGGCCCGAGGTGGCCGGCACCACTCCCTCGGGACTGCGACCCTTCTGGGGCCGCAGCAAACGAATGCTTGCCCTGCCGAAACACCGTGAGGTCCCTGGGTGCTTTTCTCCTGGTGTTAAGGATTGAACAGACACTGTTATTTCTTGTTTCTTCTCTCCAGTCTCCACATTAGTCACCGCGGCGTTGTTTTTGACCACAGAATGCTTTTGTAACTGAAGATACTAGCTTCCTTTTCGAGCCAAATCTCAAGTTTCTGAAACTTTCTCTTCTTTCAGGACATCACTCCTGCTTGGAAAGCTGCCCTCCCTGGCCCTCTGCAAGCCCTGCTCCTTAGCTTCTCTCCCTGCTTCTGGCTGTCCCTTTATTTTCTGTTGCTCTTTGTGAGGTGTGCTCAGGTCTCCACCTTTTTCCCCTTCTTTTCCCAAATCCATCTCTGGGAACAGGCTGAGGGTGTCTTAGGGACTGCAGCTCACAGTGCTTGATTTCTAGCAGCAACTTCTCCCCAGCCACAGAGGTGGCTTCTATGTTCTTCCTTTTTTTGATAGGCTCTCCCTCTTCCTACGCTTTTGTCCTACCTTTGGCCTTTACACAGCCAGCGCAGAACTTCTCCTCTTCCTTTCTAAAATGCTCGTTGTCTCCGCTTCCTTGGACATGGCTGAGGGCATCAGTTCTTCCAGTGTTGGTGAGAACGGTTTATAATCCTGGTGCCTTCTCTGCCCTCTTCTTTGCTTAGACACGAAGGTTGTCCTCAAGTGTAGCTATCAGGTCTTCCTACAGAAACAGAGAATAATCTGACTTTTCTGCTAGATAGACTAAACGTTGTTCAGGCTTCTGCCTGGCTTCCCAAACATATCTCTTCTCTCTGCTTCTGGACTGCTAGAAAAGCTGTTCAGTTCATCCTTCTGGTTAATAGCTCTGGCCACATTGCTCCTGTCACTCCCTCTGCCTCACTCACTGCTACTCTGCCTGAAATACCCTGCCTTCACCATCTTGGCCCTTCCCCAACCCTCTGTCAACCCTGCCTTTTCTCTTACCGTATTCTCTCTGCCGTCTTCCACTAGTCCAGACTTACTTGGCTTCCCCATTTCCATGCACGTGAAGAGTCTCCGAAGCGTTTTGGTGGATTTTCCAGACATGCTCAGGGTTAGTGGTGGTTGCACAGGCCTCCCAAACGTGAGGGCTGTGACAGTCGTCTATGTCGTCCTCTCATACTCGCCATACTGATTTTCCAGGCCCAGCAGATGCTCCCCAGAGCGGACTGGCTCCACTGTTTTCCAGGTTATCTTACAGTGGCACTGCTAATGTATCTCCTGTATTATCTTTGTATTCTTTCTGGGCCTAAGCATAGGTGCTGTAAAACCCGGGTCCCCCCAGGGCTGCTAGGTGTGTCTATGTCCCTAAGCGGCCACAATGTTCGCCAGACTACCTGCTGGCTGGGAACCCCGCACCGAGGTACTTTGACGCCCATGACTTCTTGTGTGATGTGACATGTCAGAGCAGCGGCACTTGGACCTCTGTGGGCCATTTGGGTTCCTGCAATCAGGGGGGGATTTTTCTTCCCTGATAGGGGAATTCCAAGCCAGAGCTGCAGCCCGCTGGCTCTGTCAGGGAGGAGGGAGGCGAGAGGGACGAGCTCCAGAAACCTCCCTGCTGCTGCCCTTCCGCAGCTGCCGGCGGGGAGGGGAGACCCTGCGGGCGCATGGGGCTGGGGAGGGCAAGGGTGAAGGGACTGAGGATGTTTCCTCTGAAGGGGCCGAGTCTGTGCTGGGCAACCCTTCCCGCTCTGAGAGAGAGGAGTCTGACAGTAAGGAGAACAAAGGAAAGCCGCTGTGCCCGTACCGGTTAAGGAGACGGGGTCATCGCGCAGAGCAAGTCGCGTGCTGGAGGCAGTTGCCAAGTACCCGCCTGTCTGAAGGAGGTTAGTACCCACGCAACGGGTACGCGTCACTCATGTGCTCTGCTTCCAAAGCCAGGCACCCTGCAGGGCTCAGGGCACTGTTTCGCCTGGAGGGAGGCTTTTGCCGTGGGTTCAGCAAGGCCAGAGCCCTCGTGCTCTATGAGTCCACGGCGTGCCTGAGTAGTCCATCTGAAGTCTGTCACTTGTGTTATTATCGAACTGGTATTTCGTTTGTACTGTGCAGCAAAACATAAAATGGCACAGAAGTAATAAATATTTACATTTTCAGGACTAGTACAGTTTCTCCAGGAATCTTAAATTTCTGCTAATTTATCTCAAATAAAACCACTGCTATAAAGAGAGGAAGACAGCTAACAGACCAGATGCAGAGAAGGCACCAGCGATGCTTTACAGTCTGGAGAGAAGTGCCGGAGGGAACCGGTGTTTGGGCCATTGATTTCTTCTGTATTGATCTTAAATGGGAAGTAAGTGGGCAACAGGAGAGATGCTAAAGACAGCATGTAAGATTATTTAAAATTTAGAGATCTGCCAACAGTAGTGAGGACACGGGCATGACGGAAAGCAACCTGCAGAGCTCAGGAAACACAGCCCAAGGCGCAAGGTGGACCATGAGAAACGGGAGTGCGTTCCAGCAAACCGAGTGGCACAGAGTATGTCTAATGTAGCAAGTCTATAAAGCGTCCCACATAGCTCAGTTGGTCAAACGGCTGTGTGGCTGTGGGGCAGGCCAGCACAGGTACCGGGGGAGTCAATCCCCACGGTACAGGCAGGCACTGTCACGCAGTGACAGAAGCAGGACATGTAGCCCACTGAAAGCTCAGGAAGAAAGTGGACAGCGCAGGTTGCCTTCTGTTGTGTGTTTCATGCCGTTCCCACCTGCTCCTCAAGTCACAGTTTTTTGATTCAGGATGTGCCTTGTACAGGGACCAAAGTCAAAACGGGAAGCATTTGGAGAGGTTGGTTACTCTGTGTAGACAGAGAGCAGAGTTTCATCGCTGGGGACAGAGGTAGTACAGAGACCACGTGTCCACACACCTTTGTCCACACACCTTTGTCCACACACCTGCTTCTCACCTTCCCCTTCCCCTTGGGCACCGAAAGCATTTGCTTTCACATCACCACCCCTCCCCTTTTTCACATGTGCCTGCACGGGTTCAGACTCTTCAGCGGGCGAGAATTTAAGCCCTTTAAAAACAACGGAAGAACCTGTTGAGTTAATTTTCAGTGTAGCCACTTTTGCAGTCTTGGGTTAGCGGGGAGTCTGATGTTTTGCTGGGCTTTCATGGTTGCTGGCAAAGTGACTAGGGAAGTGCTTCACAGAATCATCTAAGGAAGAAAAGAAAACATCCTAACAGAACACATTCCAGCAGATGACTAACTTTTAAAAATACATTTTGATATTTGCTCATATAACTCTACATCACACACAAAATTTCGATGGATGAGGAAATGCGCCACTGGCGTCTCTCTTCCTACATCATTATCTTGTCCAGTGAAGACGTGTTCAAATATCTCTGTGTGAGATACTATGAACCTAAGAGCACAGGGACTGATAAACGCTTGCTCTGAAATAGCGGTTTAACTGATCTGCTGCTATTTTATGCTTCAGTAGGTTTGCTTGGTCCGTGCGATGCCTTATCCAAAAACCTCTGGTGTTTTAGTAATAGGAACTTTTACATTGACTTCCGTATTAGCACCACTGCATAGCCTAGTTATTAGTCACTTCAGTAACCATTAGTTAGCTGAATTAATAACTAGTGCTTAAAAATCTGTGTCTTGTTAATATACAGTTAGTCAGCTTTTGAGTATGGTAGCAATTTGTGTTGAGTATTCCCCTGTATTTTTTAACAGTTTGAGCGTTCTTCCTAGACTCAAAATACGCAGACTTAGTGGCTCCCACATAAAAAATTAAATTGTTCAAATGGCAAAGCTGCAAAACTTCAGTTCAAAGGGTGAAAGTTTTGCAAAGTGTTCCAGTAATAATAAATGTAAATTTTGCTATGACCACTTGGTGTCATCTGGTCAGAGCTAGTTAGTTAGCTTCTTGTTCTAGACTTGGTTTTAGTGTTAAAAAAAATCACATTTAATCTTGATTATCTATCTGAGGCACGGGGGACCAATACTAGCTCTTATTCTCTCCAGGTGAGCTTCTCAGGGATAGCGTGGCACAGTCACTGGAAGACCACCAGCTTCAAAAACTGTATTCCCCTTTAGAAAGGCCGTTTTGGGGGGCAGACCTGGGCATGCAGCTGAGACTTTTTGCCCTGGTTGCAAAGTTATTTTGCTGCCAGTGCTGTTGGAGAGCAGACAAGGTGAGTACATCCTGCTTGCTGTACCTGAGATCAAGTGCAAGGGTCCGGTGTGCAGCAGACAGCACCAGTAGGTGACACAAGTGGAGCCCTCGGGAGCTCCCATGCAAATCTGGTGTCAGCTGAGGACAGCTCTTCACTCGCTCTGCAGCATGAGACTTCCACCTCTTTGCCAGCCTGCTATCGAGAGGAAAATACTCAGCCCTCGAATGAGACAAACAACTCCAGGTCTCTGGAGGGAAGCACATTTTTTCAAGAATTCCTTGTGAGGTGAAACACTTGCAATATTTTTTCTTTTCCTTTGTAAAGAGCCTCCTCTGTTCTGCTCCCCAGTTGGGCGACCCTGCAGTGAGTTACACCCAGCAAATGGGCAGTTGCTTGGAACTTGGAACTGAGACTTGGAAAATCTTTTTTGTGTTTAAATCTGTACCTAATCAAACATCTACTCACTCTGTGAGGAGGAAGAACATAGAGCAGAGAGGGGAAGTATTTCATGTCAGCAGAAATGAAAGACAAAGTTTTGATTTGGCTGCTTTGCTGCCACTTAAATTCAGTTTACAAGGAGACAGGTTTAGAGAAAGGATGCTTTTGAAAGGGTTTTAATTCTTTTGTATATCAGAGTTTATTATGTTTTAAATATTTATGGCGATTACCTTTGCTACTGACAGACTAAGGAATCCGGTTGTGTCTGCTGCTGCCTAGCACAAAATGTATAATACAAAGAGTATAAAGGAACTGGGAAAAAACAGAGGTAAAATGAAGTGCAATTAGAAAAAGGCAACAAATGAGTAGTTGATTGCTCACCGTGGTCGTACCTCACCAGCACTGCGACAATGCAGTTATTCAAAGATCAGAGCACTGCAGATTGATGTTGACAAACTGGAGGGAATGCACATAAAAGAACCCAAACTGCTATTGGACTTTAAGGACTGGTTTATGGGAAAGGTTAACACAGCTAGATAAAGCCTGTCTGTCTAGGTACTTGCATAACAGTAATGAATGTGATATATTATGCTGCATGGTGAAGGGCTTGGTGGAAGCTGAGGGATCCAGTAACCACTTACAAAGTTGTAGGCTGTAAGCATGAAGAAAGGAAAGAAGTGGGTAAGGATTGCTGAAGGAGCACAAGTGCTAAGATGAAAAGGAGGAAAGCTCATGCCAAACACTAGGAAATATTACCTCCTGTGAGAACTGTTAGGCTGTGGTCAGAAGTTATACAAAACCCCTCAGCTGAGTCATTTAAACTGAATTGTAAAAAACACTCTAGAAAATATGCTGTACTGGCACAGGGCAAGCCGAGATCGGGAACAACCAGCCTACTCCCTGGTTTCCTTTTTCCCAAGGGCCCTTTACTCCTAGGGTGGTAGATATTAATTGACTTGGCAATAAGCAGAACCGCGATGGCTGGAGGCAAGGAGGGAAAATTCAGTACGTGAGTTTTGTGCATCATGGGAGCTCAGTGTGGCTGCTCTTACGCAGACACAGTAGCCCCGTGGACATGACACATCGCACGGACAGCTGGGAGCCACAAGCGCCTAGTCGTGCAACGAGCCATTGTAGCAGCTCAGACCTGATCTTCCCTGTACTGCTGATCAAAGAGGTCTGCGCCAAGAGGAGCTGCTAGAAAACGTAATGGGGCAAACCGGGGGATCTGTGATAGCCGCTTCTGTTGCCTCCGTGTTCATGGCTGGTTGCGCCGGTTGAAAGGGAGGGAGAGGCAGGAGGCTTTCAAAGATACGTCACCTTGCTGCGCTGACGTGTTTTCACCTCTTTCTCCTACGACCACAGATTTCCCACATTTTTAGTTAAGAAGAAAAACAGTGGAACCTGTCACTCTGAACATTTTATGTTTCCTTCCTTTCTTGTATTGATAAGGCAGGAGTTACAGGGATTTGTGAGGAAGCTCTATGGCAGTTGGAAAGTCTGGAAAAAAGAATTGCTGTCTTGGGAGTCTCAGGAGAGAGCTGCAAAGTGAAAAAAATTGTTCTGTGTTGCATAGGAAATGCTGGGTGTACTTACTCATCCTGCTGAGGTCACCGCGAAGGCTTGGTGGTGCCCAGCTGCACCCATCATGCACACCCAGCTACTGTGGTTTGCTTCTCCAGGAGACTTGTTCCCATGGCTTTACTCCATCGTGTGCAGCACCATGCTCACCTGGCCAAAATTAATTTGAAACACAGTCTCTAGCACAAATACTGTCTTTATTGTGAGGGAATATTTGTGATTTTATAAAGTCTCAATTCTCAGTCCATATTTGTTGGAGAGTCTTATTTTTCATTTCATTTACAAAGGCCACCTCAGAGTATGCTGTGAAGGTGATGAGCAGGGGTGTTCATTTCCATGTAGCGCCTATAACTCCATCATAGCAAAATGATCCCAAAGACACAAAGAATTATGCACTTCATGGACTTTAATGTGCTTTATATTCACAGTACTCCTCCAAGCTGCAGAAATGTTTTATCATCTGGTGAAAAATATTGTTTGTATTATTCAAATGGACATGGGGTGGGCACAACGGGACACTGAAGTTTGGACCCTTAGCATTGGCTGGCGAAACCCATGCCTTTGAGCTGGGCTCCCAAGGACATGCAAGTTTCTCGTGGGCAGAGTGAAGCATCTCTGAACAGCAGTGTCACTCTGGGATGTGTAGTGGCATGTGTAGTAGACGTAAATGATGTTTACATGTTGCTTAGCAAGCTAGCAGGACACACTGTGGGTATGTCTAAGCCCCAGGCCTTTCTGGATCTGTGATACTGATGGAAGGCTGCTGTGGGACACAGCCTGAAGCTCTCCCCTGGAGGTAAACCCTGAAGCATCCCATGCTCGAGGTTCTCATCATCACAGCCAGTGGTAAGGGATGGAGAGACTGGATTTGCCCTGGAAAGCAAAGGGGGAAAAGGAAAGGGCAAATCTGAGGCAGAGAGCTGAGGGACAGCCCAGCCTGCTGCTCCTGCTCATGGGTACATCCTGGTTAAAGAAGGAGGGAGGATCCCACCAGCAGGAGCTGGTCATGCAAGGTCAAGCAGCAAACCCAGTTTCTCAGGCCTGTGCCACCAACAGAGCAGACCACAGGGCTGCTACCCTCAGCAGGCTATGGCTGTCCTCAGCTGCCAATGCTCAGTCCCAGCTCTGTGCTAAGCCAGGCCTTCGAAGAACAGCCAAGCTTATGTTTCTTTCAAAATCTACTTAGGGATGCAGTGCTTGTTCCTTCCATGCCTCAGAATTGAGGATGTGGGAGGGGATATTTGCCTTCGCTTCTGCTGAAGTCATGGCCTTTCAGGGTAAGCATAAAAAAAGTGAATGAGGGGACCTGCTCTTTGCACTGACAGTACTCTGAACAACAGCAGCCTCCTGACAGCCTGATGTGGAGGAAGAAACTTTTATGGATTAGTGACACATGGCCTCATGCCCAACCAGCACAATCGTTCTTCTCTAAGTGTTTAGAGAGTAATACTAATAACTCTTAATTACAGTACTTCATACTTCTCAAGTGTTTAGATTTTTGGGCATTTTAGGCTAGGGATCTCTTTTCTCGTGATGTATTACAGCAGGGAAGACAAGACCCAACTGGAGCCCTTTTGCTCATATGTGTGTGCACATTGCAAGATGGCAGGATGCTCTGCAGAAGATGTCCTCTGACAGAGCCTTTGGTGCCCATACCTGAGTGTGTTAAATTCTGGCTAAACTGCAAAGAACCATCCCTTCTCTCTCTGTCAAACTTACAGGCTGGGTAGCAAGAAGTGGACCTGGCAACTTTTAAGCTTTAACAGGGTCTGTGGCCTGTTTATTTGACAATGAATTTTTAGCGGGATATGATAGGTATCCTTTTCTGAGAGAAAAATGCAATAAAAACTCCAGTGAATAAATACAAGTTTTTGTTTTCAACACTCTCCTCCTGGACTTCTGCTGTTGCATGACTACAAAATTCAAAAAGAATACTTTGGTGGTTCCAAAACTCTGTCATACAGATCTCAGTTTTTTCCTTGTATTTGTCAATGTGTGACTAAGCACAAGTATTACAGGAAACGTGGAAATGTTTGGGCTCTAAAGAATGGCTGTGGAAAAAGACCTCCTACTGATTAACAACTGCTGTTTAATAAAATAATTTTCAGATGTCCAAATTGCTGATTGTTCCAGTGAGGGTTACGTTCTGACCAGAAGGGATCCCACCAGTCCCATGTCATCAGCCCAGGCGCACAGAGAAGAGGCTTTTCTGCAGCCGTTTCCTGCTTCAAAACAATGGAGAATGAGAGATGCCCATCTTCATTCCTGGGGTGCAGGGATCTGTTTAGCACAATCTCTAGGGTGGCATCAAAACTGGGGGAGAAGGAGCTAAGAGAGGAGCTGGAGTGTGAGAGAGCATCTTGATTTTGGAGATGCAACCTCTCGCTTGACTAGGAAGGCCCAGCAAGGACAGATAAAAAGAAGAGGTCTCACACTTGCTGAAACAATGAGGGTCTTGTGGGTGTGCCAGGAGCTGGTTGGAGAGTGGGGGAAGCCAGGGACCTACGTGAAGTTCACCAGGGGCTCCTGTGCTCCGAAGCTCTCCCTCCACGGCAAGGTCCCAGACCAGGGCTGCTCTCGTGCCTTCCTCCTCAGGGCTGGCACTCGGGCTGCCCACTGCACATTGAAGCCCTGGACCTTGGGCTTTTTTATATACTCGTGCCAATTCAAGCGCTCACACACACACACACACACACACATAATTTTATGTCTGTCATGTTTTGTGCCTTTCTGTGCTGCGAGGCTTGGGTCTAGTTCGGCTGTCTCGTGGGGTGCTGGCAGAGTGCTGCCGGATGGTTTTGCTCAGGTGATGTGCACAGCGCCGCAGCCAAACTCTTCGCCTCGAGCCAGGGTCGCATCCATGGCAGGTCCAACACACTCGTAGTAACACATGTTCCCTCTGCCAGCTTCTCGTTGGGCACAATGCACGGCTTCAGCTGCATGCAGTTGTGGGTTCTTGTCTAAATGTGGCCAAAGGCAGCAAATTGATGAGACTGCCTTTTTTGTTGTTAATACAGGCAGCCAACAGATGCCAGGAAGGGTTGCTTATTGACATTAATCATTACCCTGTTGATAGCTCTGGGCAGGCTGCTTTAATTGACCAGAACTGAATCCAGTAATCATATCATGGAAAATATACATCACATTTATTTCAGTAGCACATCTGAATTACAGTAATATGAGTTCATGGTAAAACTCTCAGTGACTACATCAGAAGCAGGAGCAGAGCCATTGTCTGCTAGCACAGATGTAGCTGAGCTGTGCCCCGCAGTCTGCTGTGCTTAGGCAGCACAGTGAGGCTATATCCAAAAAGTGGTAAAATTATCCTCCGGGATCTTGCAGCCCAAACCTTGTCCGGACAAATAAAGTGAAGTCCATGCATGGCAGTTGTAGAACTGTGTTTTCCATTGTTTTCTTCGAGTATAACTCTTCAGTAGTGGGGGATGGCCACAGTCTGTTGAAACAGAAGAAATGCTCTAGAAAGAGTACATAAAAGACACCATCCAAAAAGACAATAATTACAGAGGCATCTCCTTTTACCCAATTATCTACAGAAAATGATAGTTAAAAAAGCAGCTGAGAAAGTAAAACAACAAGAAAAAACACCTGAGACTTAGTTTGATCACTTTGTGCCTGGGAAAAAGAACAAGAAGTTAATCATCAAACAATATTTGTATATTGACTAATGTGTTAATGAATTCAATTTTTGTTAAATAGCATCAACATGTTAGATATTACATTGAAAAGAAACAAGGATGAATAGCTGGCTAAAATAGTCAAATGAGCCTCTTTTTTCCATACTGAATGTAAAGTTTATGACCTTTGTTCAACAGAATGGTTGAGAGATGAAGCTTGGGACTACGTTAAGTTACCATGAACAGCAGAATCCAGAGGGAACAGATGTGATTCGTTGTCTGAACTTGACTGTGGATATATTTCTGTAGATATTTTCTCAGCCCCTTCCCTGCAGCACACAGCCTAATAGCTAAATATTACCTACAACTAAATTAAAATGTAGATTAAGATGCTGATTTGCAAAAATTAATAGCTTGAGGATGAGGAGACCCCTTACCCCTTGGGCTCCATGAGTGTGCATATGTTATACCTGCTTCACTCTGTGCAGTAACGGTGTGGATTTGTGGTCGTTATACGGGTTCACTGCTATTAAAACTCCAAAATGGTCAAAACGTCACTTTTGGAACGGTACCTTATAAACTAGTAGGATTGTGCGTAGTGTGCCGAATTTAAAGCATGTAAGTCTTGTTCAGATCTTTTAAGTAAAAATAAGACCTTATTTCACATGGGAAAAATAAAACACAAAATGTCCCACAGAGAGAGTTTTACAGTTGTTTCAGACATTAGTGTAGTTTATTACCATAGGTTTGTAAAGCAATGCTGAGGTATTTCTAGGTAATACCCACCCCCTTAAACTTTGCTGTTTCTGAGGAAGGTGATAGAATACAATGAAAAGCAGAGGAATACACATGCAGTAAGATGTAAAACGTACACATATGCATGTACTGAGAAGGTAAGCAGCCTTTAATTTGATCATTGCTTCTGTTCTTGCAGGAACGGTGTGTTTTAAATCATCAAGAGAGATCTGTACGGGTTTCGGAGGGGAAATTGGTGAAGACATTGGTGAGGTGGAACAGAATACTCTGCCAGTACCAGTCCAGGGAAGTTTCAAAGGGAGGCAGAGCTGAGGTAGAGACCAGAATTAGTGTATGTTCCTTTATATTGCAGTGGCTTAGTCTGAAATTCTTTAAATATAGATTACTTAGTAGGGAAGACAACATCTTCATAGTGATGAGGAAACATCTAGAGATAGATTGGTGTTTGTAGCTGCCTTGCTTTCAGGAGGAGATCCTCTTTTGGAGCTTTTTAAAATTCTGTATTTCTTTCATGTTTTCTGCTTGCTTTTAAGCCATCATGATAATGCATAATATTAAAAACTGGACAATGCCCAGAATGTAACCTTTTTGTTTCAGTTCTCCAGTAATAGAAATATTGCAGCCTATAAGACAAACTAATTCTCAGAAGCTACAAACTTAAATTGACTGATGCCTCTTCAAATTTTGGAAACCATGCAAATTTTGATGGAGAATCTCAGTTTTCAAACTTTATTATTAGTAGCCATAGAGGAACTGTAATGACATATTAAATTATTCCCTAACTTGATTCGCATGGGATCTCCTTAGAAAAACCGGCTGTGTGTAAATTAGGCACATCCTTGAGTGATTTGTTGTCTCAGGACCTCTCAGCCCAGGCTGAATGTGCTAGGGGATCATGTCATTTCCTTGTTGCAAACTTTGATAGTGAAATCAGGAACACAACAAGGTTGGAACCCGCCTTTCCATGACTTTATCCTCAACTCTTTTCTCTGTATAAATCTGTGCTTTAAAGAACTGTTGAGAAAATTCACAGTCCTGCTGCCTTCCCTGCATTCAGCCTCTCCTAGAAAATGACTGTCAGGTCAGTAAGTTATGTCTCAAGAGGAAAAATTAAAAGAATTAAGCCATCAAGACTGAAATTCATGTTACTGTACTTCCAGAAAGGATGGAGTTACATTAATGATGGTTTCATGTTTGAATTTCCCCTGCCAGAGCTGCAGGGACAACATGTGAAGGACTTCCTGGGAATGAAATGCTCACCTAACTGGCTGGGCTTCCAAATTTTCCACTGTTAGTGCTCAGTAAATTTGTAGACTGGTTAAAATTCACCTCTTTCCATTCAGATGCTTGGCCCCAGCTGCTTTTCTGAGGACCAAAAACTTTGCTAGGAAAAAAAAGAAGGCCCAGAAGAATGTGATGCTACTTTATGAAGGAGCAATGTTCTCTTTCTACCCTGGCATTAAACTCCTGAAGGTGAACAAAGAGGGAGACGTGTCTAGAAATGCACAAAGAAGCTGGGCTAATTAAGAGAGCTCCCCATTGCCCCCCTTCATGAAAGCTGCTATGCTTTTGAAACCCTGGAGATGGTTTCACTGTGAATTTGTGAGGTTAGGAGTACAGCTGGGATGCTGAGACTGTGGGCTGGGTGGTATGTATAGAATGTGTTTGATCAGTTCCTCAGCTGTGTTAGAGAGAGATGGCATAAAACAAATGGGGTGGAAACAGGCGGAAAGGAAGAGCAGCTCCCTTTGGGATAAGTCTGAACTGATTTAGATTGTGAGAAATCATTTTTTTGAGTTGAATGTACTTTTTCCTGGAGATTTCAGTGAGAAGATTCTTTTTTCCTCCTAATTTTTATCAATGTCACAGAAAACCTTTTTTGAACCTTCAGAAACATGAGGCTCAAACCTTGCAGTTCATTCCTCCAGATGTTAGCATGGCATGCTACAGCCCAGCTTTCTGTATGTTGACATGTAAATAGCTTGCCAATCTCACCTCGCCCACAGCATTTTGCACTACTGCTATTATTCTCTACTTGATGTTTATAATTCTTTGATATTCAACGCAGAAAAAATATTTTTCTTGCCTGAAAGATCCTCACTGAGGGGATACTCGAACACTGCTATCTCTGGGCTAAATATAAGTAATTGCAGCAAGTTGGACAAACAGAACCTAGGTGATGCAGGACACGGTGCGTCTCTTTACAAGCCATTGAAAATGAATAATGAACCTTCATTGCAGCCCATTAATCCACCAAAATTAAGGTTACCCAGGAGATCACAACACATTAGTGAGAAGATTCATATGGCACTCTGTCCTTCCCGTCATATGCACAGGTGGCAGCTCCTTCACTCCTCAGTCAGAAGAGTATGAACGGGTCCTTTACACTGTCCTGAAATGTGTCAGAATCCTAGTGGCTCCTCTTCCCTGGTGAGCCCAGCTCTGATCATCTGATTCCTGTACCAGTGAGGAAGGATTTCCTCACTCGACAGGACCATGGCTAAACTTGGCAGAAAGTAAAGACCATTAATAATAACAGATGTTGTAATGTTTTGCTATGTTTACAAGACCCCCGTGTGCTCCATGTGTCATTTGAAATTACACTGAAATGATTGATTCTCATTTAATTAATATAAGATAAAATATTTGCAGAACAGCTCAAGGGTTTTGGAAGATGCAAATAAAGATCTCAGAGTCTGTCTGAGAAATTCTGTTTTTGTGCCTGACTCCACCCATTAAAAATTGGTACTAAGTTAAATGGGAAACTGTAATTTTGTTTAAGTTTTCTTTCTTTTCTATTGCAAAGAGGAGAGCTGCACTGAGATGCTACTGGGAAAGCAATACCAATTAAGGAAAGGTAAGGCATCAGAATTAAAGGGAAAGTGACTTTAAAGTTTGTTTGAAAACTACGTGCAAACATTTATGACTGCCTAACCTTTTCTTTAACTGTCTCTTCCCTTTGGCTTTTATTCAGCATGCTGCTTAAGCCTATGACTTGCTTTAAGCAGGCAGCAGCTTAAAATCCTTGTTGGACTGTGGTAGGCACAGTTACGTGTTAGTTCAGCTCAGAATGATAAATATTTGCTTCTATTAGTGCTATGCAAAACTTAATCTTTAACCTCATGAAAACTCTGTGACATAAGCAAAGGACTTGGAGTCTTGCATAAGCTTCTCGAGGAGAAGTTCCCCATGTACACAGTACATGAAAGGCACCTTTATTCAGGAGCAGCTGTGGATCTGTAGATCTGTGATGATTCACGGAGCAATTTCTGTTGATCCTGGAAACCCGAGTTTCCTTGGGCAGCAGCAGGAGTACTAACACGTTTGACAAAGGAAACAGACTAACTTTGCTTTTTCTGCCAGCCAGGGGACATCACATTCTCCCTCAGGTTGTCAAGAAAGGGACTAACAGTCAACCTTTGAGTGTAAATTTCTTCCTGCTTTCCCACATGATGGTTTGCAGTACAGAAGTAACGGGGCACTGAGGCAAGTCACATCCACAACAAGCAAAAGTTAGTTGAGTTTGCAGTTTTCATTAAGTGAATCAACTACTTTCATCCTAAGTTGTAACAAAAAGTTGAGACATGCTAAAACAATATAGTTTGCAGATTCACTGAAAGAGGTGGCTAAACCAGCCCAGAGCTCTTAAGACATTTTTAATCTGAACATTACACAGAATGAAGCAAGGAGAAAAGGCAACAGACAGATTGCCAGTAACCAGCACTCTGAAATAGGCAGTCCCTATGTACAAAGACTCAGTGGGTGAAAGTAGATGCACAGGTTCATATCTGAGCCTCCCTCCATCTCCCCAGGCTTGCCAATGCACGTGAACATATCACCATCTTGATCACTATGTCCCCAAAGAGGCAGATTCAAAAGCCTCCGATGGAGAGGGAAAGGAGTGTAACATACATTCAGACCACGCATCGTGAAACATTCCCATTGCTGTTGTTCCTGTCTTTGGGGCCACATACACCTTCATACCGTGAGTCCCTCTAAGCTGTGACGCCATGCATTTACAGTTATCCATGAATGGCTTTCAGAAAATAGGGCTTGGGCTCCAGGTAGGTGCTCAGCAGATGTCATGGACATCACCAGTCCTTAGTGAAGTCACTGAGCTTACCTGGGGCTGTCGTTGAACACTTTGCTGTAAGTGGTAACAAGTAAAGGGCTGTGAAAAGGAGATCAGCCAGTACATCTCTCCTCCTCTGCAAACAGACTGCCATGAATGACCCTTTTACGAAGCATTCCCATAACAAGTCAAGAGTTTGATTTGGGCTCAGCAGGCTGCCCCAGCTGAGTACCGAGTGCCACTTACACGTCCCTCTGAGGATCATGTAAAGGTGAGAGCGGGCAAATCCATTTGTGGAGGAAAAATCTAGCACCATACACAGGCTGGTGCTCAAAACCAGCATGTTGGTGCACCGAGAGGGAGGGCACAACAGGTTCCTTAGGTTGCAAAAGACCAAAAATACCCCAACCCAAAAATCTGACTAAAATGCAGTGCTCAGGAGCACTCTATGGCATCGCCGGTCTTGCAGATTTGGTCATGGTAAGCTATTCCCTCATGAGGCAGAGCCTCCCAGCACCCGCCCCATGAGAAGCTGGAGTGACTGGTGTCCCCTGTGTCACTCTTGGGGAGCCCGGGCACTGGCAGCACCACCCCTGCGCTGGGACAGAGAGTGGCACAGCTGCTTTGCTGCCACTCTTAGCCAAAGGCCAAGAAATTCAATCCAGGGAGCAGTGAAAACCTGTGTCCTGCCATCCCTCTTGGATGAAGAGCATCTTCCGGTTGGGGAACTACTCTGTGTGTGCCTTTTTAAGCATTCCCACCCAAGAGGCAGAAATCTCTTCTCTCTCCTCTTTAGCAACTGAAAGATTCAAAAAAATGCTTTCCTGGAATCAGGGTTTGAGCAGACTCAAATTGCTTGAACCACACTTTTCGTAGCGCAAGAAAGGCTGTTCTGTTCTTCAGCGTATACCAAAACCCCTCTTTTTTTGTCCTCCCTATCCTGGACCCCTTCTGCTAACGTTTCCAAAACTGCATTTTGCCTACACTGCTGAGAAGCGTTGAGCTGGCTTTACATGAAAAAATACTGAAGTCAGATGAGTACTTAGGAGTGTGGAGGCTAAGGAAAATTTGAGTCATAGGTAACTGTATTATTTGAGTGAGAAACTTTGCCTAGCCTTGAAAGAAATACTCTGAGATTTTAGGTCTGGGATACTTTTTGAAGTTTTGGTTGTGTTTTTACCCTTTGCTCCTTAGGCTGCAATTTTAAAGCTCAGTCCCTGCACCTACCCAAGTCCGTATGCTGTTTTGTCCCCCACGGCTCATGGCTGCCTCCTTTACAAGTGGCTGGGCTGTATGTACGGGTGGCACAGCAGTCTGAAGTGCATTGATCCACACCTTGGCTATGGCAGCAGCACTGAGGTGAAGCTAATGTGGACAGATTTGGGGGTCTGATGTATTGCTGCTCTGAGCTTTGCGGGAATCTGAGACACGATTGTAGTATTTTGGTGCAAACATTTTAAAGAGAAGGAACAGTTTTCAATAAACTGTAGGGAGGGTGGGAGAGCAGCTTTGCTGTTAGAAGAGGAAGCTGGAAATAAAGGCTTTTGTTTCTTTGCATGGAGAGGTCACTCAGTGTCTCTGAACTTCCAGTTACCTCCTATAAAAAATATTACAGCTGTTAACATGGACCATTGTAGTGCCCAAGTACAAAACCGGACAAGCTGAATGGCAGAGTTGGTCTTTGTTTTTGTTGTGGAGGACGAAATGGGTGCAAACTGTAAAGTCTTTTCTCTCCATTTTAAATTGCTGTAATAAAAAGGGCCAATATATAACAGCCACACAGTGAATAACACAGAGAGGGAAAGGAATGATAAGGCGGCCTTACAGATTAAGAAACAGAGCTCATTAGGCTGGGCATAGAGTTGCATTAATGCAGGATTGATCCCCTCTCCCTGCAGTAGGCCATTTAGAAGTGGTTTGAGGATCTCTGCAAGGTGTTGTCTGTGCCGTGCCTTGGGGGTACTTGTTTCCCATGGATGCACATCTGCTCCCAGGAGGTGCCTGGCCGGGGCAGCTCCTCTCCCACTACAGGTCTGCAGCCGAGGGCACAACCTGGCCCTTCACCACAGATCCCTGCGGTAGGGGAGATGATGGCTGAGAACATGAATGCGCTCCTGGAACAGCTCCGGCTGCCCGTTCCTGATTGCCATCTCTCTCCAAGAGCCTGCTGACCGCGGACACGGGGTCTATCTGTCCCCCAGCTTGGGTGAGGAACCCATCTGTGGGGCTGCAGGGCAGGGAAGGAGGCAGCAGGATCAGGCAGCCCCTCCTGGGCAGCCCAGCTGGGTTACATCTGCTCTTAAGGGCCCACTGGGAAAGGTAGGAGATGGAGGGGTTAACTTGTTTTCTGCACAGTCAGTATCTCTGCACAAACACGTGCACCTTGGTCAGTTGTGCCTCTGATAACTCCTCCGGGCTCCTCTCTGATTCTGCAGCAGAGAAGCTGGCATTGGTGTGGCATTTGCTGACAGCCAGCTGTGTCCTACTTGGAAACCAGCATTTTGCTTCTGCCTCCTGGCTTCCCAGTCTGTTCCGGCCGCGGAAGAATCCTGTGGAAAAAAGTTGAGTATCAGGTTTGTATCAGCAGAAATGTATATGAGGGTCTCAAATTAACATCACACAAGGAACATTTTTACACTTCCTAAATTTTAAGTGCTTGACTTTGCACCTTATCAATATTCATAGAGTTTTTTCCTTCTTTCACATTTTGTTGTTTTTATGGGAATCTCTGTCTGCCCAGTAAGTACTATGAGCAGTCCCGAAGAAACCCACAGGTTATTGGGAAATATATTAATTTGTTCCAGATCTCACTTTACTTATCACAATTGGTTTTGGAAGCCAGCAGCTTTAAAGCAGAGTTGCAAATAATTTCAGCATGTTTAAACCCGCAGTGGTGTGTAAGTTCATCTGTGTATGCCTTGTGTCTTAAACAGAGATGTGCGTTTTATGTCAAACAATCAAAATGACCACTTAAGAACATGGGAATTTATTTAAATTTTGGCTGCCCAGTAAGTGTTTGACTACATTTCCACTAAATAATAATGACATCGAGAGCTTTGCTAAATTAACCACAAGACCAGTATGTATTTCCTACGGCTTTCTCAGGGGATGTCCGGTACACTAATCCTGCCAGAAGGCAACATGCTAAAGTATTGCAGGGACTGAGTACATGCGGAGCAAGACTGCAGCTAACAAACGACTGTCAGGCGCTAAAGTCCAGTGTAGACCTGTGTAATTTAGGATTATTGCTGCTATTCTGGAATGTGAAATAAATCCAGCATTGTTTGATGTCAGCTCCCCTGAGGCGGACTGATCGCTAGAATATGTAGCTGAGGATGTTCTGCTGGTGCTGGGAACGTCACGGCACATCTGCTTTCCTACCTCTTGTGTACCATTGGGTTTCAGTACTAAAAACTGCTGCCAGGCCATGCACACAAGCAAACGTTGGCTGCTGTTTTATGTATGTGTGTGTAAGTCTGCCTTTGCTTAGGGATCCGACTATAAAGGACTGTTTCAGTTCCACTGTCTATTGATGAAAGCTTTCAGGGAGTTGATCCAGCGATAGAAATGATATCATGTCAGTTTGGTAAAACACGAGTAGCATACACTTCGATAAAGAGCTATGGTGAAGTTCTGACAATTACAACAAACTGATGAAATTCAGAGCTCAAAAATAATCTATCAATGGGAAAAAGGGGTGGATTTGGTATGTTTTTGGCTGGAAACGGTTTACTTAGCTGCGACGCTGAATCAGCCAGATAGTTACACTAGGGTCCAAAAAGCATCTGGCTCCAGGAGCTGCAGAGGCTGTGCTGAACGCAGTGGAGGTCTGCGTGGAGCATGACATCTCCTCTGGCACGTACCTCCCCCCTCCCTGGGCGCTGTTGGGTGCTGCTGCATGCTCGCAGCTTTGCCCTGGGACTTAGGGACACAGAGCGCCTTCTGCTTTTTTGACAGAAACTGCCCTGCCCGTAAAATATGAAACACTGGAGATATCCTTGTGAGCAGTGATGCTTCATGGTCTGGAGACAAATACCTGCTGCTCCAGAAAAAGCAGAGGCAGCTGTGAGTGTCTGGCAGTGACGCTTTCCTGGGAGATGGAGGAGCAGGAAACGGACAAAATTCTGTGCATTAGTTCAGACACTCAGACAAGCGAAAATGGGAGCTGAATGAAGAGAAAAGGGAGGGAAAATGCTGTAGGCGTAGAGAGGGGAACTTCAGTTGCTGAATGTTTCTGACTTTCTTACCTACATTGATCTGATCCTCTCCTACCGTGTCTATTCCTTCATACCCAGCTTCACAACAGTGATCTTAAGGAAGCACAAAGGACTGAATCTCCCTAGAAAACTGCTATATAAATTTTTTATTCCAAATAGACAGAAATGATGTAGGCAAATGCTAGCAATGATAAGACACCTGAAAGCACCCATAGCATGGGTGCAGGGTGTGGAAAAGCTAGACTTTTGCACTGTACCTACTTAGTGTATCAGTTACGTTCTCAGGGTTCACTGTTTGGCAAATGCTTTCATGGGCATATATCTTTCATCTTGGAAATAAGCTCTAGAGTTCAACTAAGTTTTGTGGTATTATTTAAAACAGAACTGAAATGACTAGGCTTCCAATAAGTCATTCCTTCAGTGTATTTAGAAGCATTTATCAGAGATACAGCATGGAAATTGTGGTGAGTTCCTAGCTGACAAAATGGAACAGTCATGCCTTGTACTCAAGTCGCAGCATTTTTAAAGATGACTTTTGGTAAGGAAAGAAGGACGTCATCATAATGATGTTGCCAAGTGCATGTTTTTTTGACACAAGAGCATTTCGGGTGTTGTGTACTCCATGATAATGTGGTCATTTAAAAAAATATTGAAGGTTGGTCTTCAGGAAGTACCTTGTTTTATATGATGTTCAAAATGTGACTGATATATCTGCATAAAAAAGACTTTAGCAAAGCAGTTTGTGGTCAGAGAGTGCATGGATACTATCACAACTGATGCTAAAAGAGGTAATTGCCACTGACAGCAGCAAAAGCAACAACTTCGCTCCATAGGTGGCTCTTTACAGGTCAAGATATATCTACATTCCTTTCTTCCTTTTCCTGCAGCTTTGCACCTTCTTTTCCACCAAACGCATACCAGCTGATACATTTTCCTTCCATACCTCCCATACCCCAAAAGGCAGTTGCTATTGGATTGCCATTACTTAGCTGTCTAAGTTAATTAACATGCAAAAGTAGTAATTGTCTATGTAGAGCCACCTACTGCAATGACAAACATTTACACCAGGGATAATCAGCAGCTGCTGACATTCCCCTCGATAGAGTATTTGGTGCATCAACAAGGTAGGTGTAGCACGGGTTGGGAATCACAGATGTAGGGTAAGGCCTTGATGGGTGCAAATCTGACTCCACATTCATTTGCCAGGCATCCAAGTGAGTCAGTTGTGTGACCAACTGTAGAAACCATTCTGGTTATGAATTTACTATCAATCTCAGTGCATGGCACGGTTAGTAAACGCATACCTTTTTTTGTGGCGTTGAAGATGCAAGGGAATAAATCTATATGCCCAAGTGACTCCTTGTGGCATAATGTTCTGTGGTAGCAAGGTGTGCTCATTCCTGAGGTCTTAGGGGGTGGCCAGGGCAACTACACTGTAATACAAGCTTATGATGAAGATATTTAGGCACATGGTTTTCTTTCATATTGTGTAGTTTAGCCATGAAATATCAGTCCACTCAGAAAGTGAACAATTGCAAGCAACAGGAGACCACATTTTTACTGACTAGTGACATTTTCTGGTATTTGCCCACTAGATGGCTGCAATTGTTGAAGGTAAGTACCTTAGACACTTGGAAGGGGCTTCAGATGACAAAATCTACTTTCCATGCTCTCCTGTTGTCCTTACTTTCATTACTGAAATATCACAAAGAAATGAGAGGCAGCAGAGGGCTAGAATTCCTCAAATCAAAGGTGTAGAATCTACCTCAAAGGTGTAACATCTATTTTGGCAAGGAAGTACTTGTAGAAAGGGGTCCAGTTGTGGCCTAATGATTTGTTGTGTCAAATAGGAACTTACGAATGAAACTTGCAGGCTACAAGGAATCGAAAAAGGACTTATCAAGAAATAAACCATTTCCTGGATCTTAGGAAATGTAGGGACAAAGTAAGAATTTCCAGAAGTCAAACTCTTAACTTAAAAAAAGAAATTACAGTAAATAACAGCAGGTAAAGCAAGAAATGTAAAGAAAAAAAGAAAAAGAAGTGCATCTGCTGTGCCATAAAGATATTACAGGGTTTGAAGATAATCTAAGTATTGTGTAAAAGCTAAACAAATACTTTGTCTCAGCTTTCAATGATGATGATGTTTGCCATGAGGTGAAAAATGAATGGGAGTAGGTATGTTAGAAGGAGTGTCGTGGAAGTAAGACTCTGATAAGCTGCTCAAATAAGTTATGGTATATTACATAAATATGTAAGAGTTAATTCAGTGGATTAGACTGAAAATCCATCTCACCATGCTTCCCAACTCAGAACTACTCTCCAAGCATCCAGCAGTTTGTGTCCCATGGACTTTCATACCCAGAGTAAGCAAGGGAAGGGTGGTAGTTATTAACCTTCACTTGCTTCCTCTTTCATTGTCTCATTCATGCGCCCCCTCATTGTTTTTAACTTCAATCATCCACAACATCTCAGGACAAGAAATTCCAGAATTTACCTGCAGCTTGACTGAAGAACAACTTCCTTGTGTTTTCTTTGAATGTATCTCCTGCTTCTTGACTTGGAAGAGATGGTGAGGAACATGTGGTCTCCATGCTCTCTCCATGTACTCAAGTCAAGGCACTGGACAACATTCACCTGTGAGACCAGTCAGAGAGGTGTAGTTCTAACAGCAAAGATTTTTAGCACAGCTTACTGCTGACATACAGAACAATTAAGGAAACACAAGTAAATAGAAAACAGGGCAAAAAATTGCCTTGATTGCATAGAGCGTTCCATATTGACATAAAATTACTCTTTGAGAAAAAAAAGTTATTTTCTAGCTAAAGGAAATATAGTAAGTCCAATATTCCTGGTCTCTAATGGAGTATTTGATACTGTGCTGCCTGAGAAACTGTCATATTGGAGAAGACAGAGATTAATATGAGATACCCAAGTTGCACATGAAAGAGAAGGGACAATATGCTGTGCAGAAAAGAAACCTGTCAGGTTGCAAGGAGGTGCCTTGAGACACTTGGCGCTGGTGCCACTTAATATGTTTGTTTCATGGGCTTGGCATAGAAAACAGGAATAAGCTGATGGAAACCGCCAATGATAAATAAAAAGAGAAGCCCGCCAATACAGATGAAGATCAGAAGATCTGAAGATTAACTTGAAGATGACTGCAGCAGAAAAGGTATAGAATTGAACGATAGAAATAGCAAATCATTGCATTTAGGAGGTGATCAGAACACGTGGTGTAAACTTGGTCTCTGTAAGAGGCAATAGGGACTTAGAAATACAAGTGTAATTTGGGAGTGAAAAAGACTTATTTATCCTCAGATGTTTTGTCAGGTCTGGCATCTTAGAAGGAGGCAGAGAGGTACTATTTTGCAAGGTGCTTGTGAGCTTATATTTGAAATTTCATTTTGGCTCTTTTTACCTCACTTCAAGAGAAACTAGTTTGGACCAGAGTAGATGCAGGAGTGGAAAAGGAGAATGATCACGGAATCAAAGATATGAGTTACAATGAGAAAATAGCAGAGGTCGGCATGTTAGCTTAGTGGGGGGAATATGATTACTCTCTACAAACACATGGGGGGAGAAGATAAGCTAACTAAAGCTAATTTAGAAAGAAACTAAATGCCAATGTAAGCACAAGAACAAATGGCTATAATCTGACTGTGAATAGGTAGAAATTTTTTTTCTCTTGATGGAGTTAGATAAGTACATAAAACTTCACTTCTATCAGTACCTCTGGTGATAAGGGAGAGTCCAGGAAGATCTTCATTTTATCATTTTCTGCCACTGACTGATGAGCCATTTGCCTCTGGCCCCTCAGGAGTTTGTACTGGCAATGCATGCACCAGCAAAGGGCACTTCCTACTTGGTGATACCTTTCCTGGTACGGGTTACGTGCCAGCCTTGAGCAACTGCCAACAGAATGTACAAGAGTCTTGGCACGTTTGTCTGTGGTTGGTTGCACCAGTTTCCAGAACACAGTGTCCTTCCCACTCCTTTTGGAGAGCCCTGTCTCATGCTGCCTATTTTTAGCTTCCTTTTTGCCCACTCCCCGTAGTGGGGCATTTGCCTCCAACCACTTAAAATGCTCTTCATGTTCTCCTTCCATTTCCTTCATTTCTTTTTTTTCACAATCCTCTCTTTCCCTCGCTAATTGTAATGCCTGCACAAGGCTGTCTTTGAGATATTTCAAAAGGACACAATGCTTCCTAACCAGAAGGTTTTCAAATGTCTTCCTCTTTCCTATCCAGGGCCAGACTGTCTGGTACGTCTGGTTGTCCTATAAAGATCCTGAGAAAGCTGCATTATAGTGTAAGACTCACCTGGGAAGATCTGTATTGACTGCTTGTAAAGCATTGCTCCCAGTGAGCCTAAATTCCAAGAGATCACAGAGTCTTTATTTGCATGTGATCGTAGGGCTGGTTTTGTGGTTTCTTTTACGTTACTGTTGAAGAGAGTGAAGCTTGAGTACAGTGTCCTTTCCCTCCCCTCACCGTCCTGGTCTGTTAGTTCATCAGACCTGGGATCTGCTGAAAAATGCTGGAGCTGTCTCCAGCAAATGGATCTAGCTTTCCTTCCCTTGGGACCTCGTGTATGAGGGAGGGAGGGAGGGAGGGAGGGAGGGAGCGAGGCTGTATGTCTGGGTCTAGTTCTGACTTCCCCCACTGTCGGAGTGAGGAGTTTTGACATGACTCAGGCATGGACCTGGACTGAGGAACTGGTCCCACAGCATACTCATACCCTGCTGCTCTCTAGGCTTTCACCTGTGAGCATTATCAGTTCACCTTGTGGTAGTTTAGGTTTGTGAAGTTTGTTTTAAGGGAGGAGCATCAGAAGCATGGAGAAAACACCTGTTTTGCCCAAAGCTGTGACAGGTCTTGTGACAGACTTTAGAAAATATTATCTCCAGACCCAGAAAACAGAGTCAGATAAACAATGAACTCACCAACTTCATGTTCGATATTGGGATTTTTTTCCGTATTTTTCCTTTTATGTGACCAAGCTTGTAGTCTCCCCGCTCTTCATTTGTGTGCGTTGCATATGACAAGATGAAAACCCTCTCGTGCATTTCAGAAACAGAAAAGCATACCACGATTAGAGGCATATGAAGAGATGCCCTGGGTTACAGTGCTGTTTCTTATTGCATCACATACATTGGCTAACTTGATGTCTCAGCAGTGCAAGTGATGAAGGGTAGGTACGTAAAGCAATAGATGACAAGCTGGTCCATGTCACCCTTCTGTGACTTTGCACATCACACTCAAAATGACAAAGTGACAAATGGTGTCTCTACCAATTTATTCCATTTTCCATGCAAGATACACAAATACAAACCAAAGTGGTCTTTGGGAAGCTAGTTCTTATTTTCTGATTTTCTTGCAACAAAGGACCTGTCTCAAATGTCTGTGGGACATCTACTCCAATACAAATACTACACAATTAATGCTTGATTTGAAATTTATCACAGACATCTAAGACAAGAGCATGTCAATCATTTATTTCTTACTTTATATACCAGTTTTCTAAAAGGCCTCCCAACATTTTCTATAATCGTCTCTTTCTTCTTCTTCTATATCTTTATTGAAGGGATCATTCTGAGAGCAAGGTTTTTTCCTCCGAGCTTCTGACTATGTGACAGGCTGCAGGACACAGAGGGACACCTTGAGGTGTTTCAGTTTTACTGACCTTTGTTGGTAATTTTTGTGAAGATTGATAAATAATGCTAATATTATGAATAAGAACAACTGCGGGGAGCTGGGAAAGGAGTATGTGGACAGGGACTGGCTGAAGTTATCATATGGTATCTCCGAAATGCAGTGAGATCAGGGAAATATTTCTTGAACTATTTAAAGGAATGTAGGGACATTCTGAACATACGCCACCAATCTGTACGCAGCAGATGACCCTGGGTCACAGTGACCATGCTAACATCAGAGTAATAAGGGATACCAGGGAGAAACTGTTAAGGAGGACTGTTCTGCCTAGGCGTAGCTGACGGTTCTTCCTGGTAATGAGAAGGTTACGTTGAACAACCTTCCTGAAACTCTTTGTTGATACTTGATGTTCTCCAAAACAGGGCAATGGCTGTTCTGAGATTGATTTCTTGGACTGAACATCCTGCATGACTTCTCCCAGCAAAGCTCCCCCCAGTGACTCAGAGTGCTGGCTAGTGCACTACTGGGCTCATGGCAAGGAAAATAGCACTCCCTTTTTGTGACTGAGTCCTTTTAGGCTCCCCTTAGTGCATCTCCTGGCAATGATTAGGAACATCTACTTATTTTTTTAAAGGCTACTCCCCCTCCCATAGACTTGAGTCCTGTGAAGTCCTTAGGAAACATACCAAGATCTGAAAAGCTATTGTTTGGTATTTCAAATCCTGGTCCCTTTATGTCCAGCTGGTGGGAAAAGAGGAGAGAGAGGCAGAAAGAAAATAGGAAGGCGGCAGCAGGGAATGGGGGGGAGGGTTAGAAGTTTAGCGCAAAATGGGTAGAACTAGGGATAAGCGGATCCAAAGGACGGAGAAATATGGGACAAAATTAGAGCAAGGTATGCTTAGTCCTAGTCCTGCTGGTTGTTTCACTAGGGACTTTATGCAACAAAGGGGAGGTTTTCTCCTATGAAATAGCCAATAGGGAGAAAAAATTAAGAATACAGAAACCTCAATAAACAAGGCAAAGATTAAAAAAAATCAAACAGAATATGAGCAAGAGAGAGAAAGAAAACAATATCTAAGAAGTATCTGGGATATAAAAGCAGGAGAAAAAAAAAAATAAACAAAAAGCAAGTATTCTGTAAGTGGCTTCCTGCCAAGGCCAGATGATTTTATCTCTCTGTGCTGCAGTTCTTCCCACTGCAGAATGGAGCCATGGATGCTCTTCCAATTTTTCAGAAATATTTTAAGTCTAGGAGTTGTTTGGATTGCTATTAACAGTGGATAATGTAGAGTGAGAGAGGCTTGCTACAGAGATGGAGTCATCTTGGGAATATCAAGACAAAGACAACTTCACAACAGCCACCAATATATAACAATGCTACTGAGACTTTATGGGAGAAAACAAGGACATATTTAATGAAGATGAAGAAAACATTAACAACAGATTTTAAAAAGAATTGGCAATATTAGTGTGCAAAGAGTTGACTTGACATGTTGTAACTTCAGTATTCTCCCCTCCTATAGTTGAAGAACTCTTTTATTTTCTTTTTTTACTCTTTGAAGTTTAACACAAACTTTTCGTTTGGTTTGAGTTGACCCCTCCCATTCCCATCTCCAGACTACAGGTCATCAGATTTGCTTACTGTCTATGATGGAATAATCTTCAGAATAAAGCCTTACTTTGGTTGGCTGGGCCGAACACACAGCATATTTGCAGAGTCTGATATCCTGCAGCAAGTGCAATTATTCTCTGTCTGATAATCTGATGTTGTGCTTCTGATAGACGTATAAATGTACAGGCTACATGGGAAGCTTTGTATGGGATTGTTTGGCACATACTTGGATTCTTTTCTTGGCTGAAATGAGTTTGTGAAATGGCTTGCACTAGTAACAGCTGAAAATTATAATAATCTCTTTCATCTTTGACATCACTGAAAAACACATGGCTATTCTCTGTTGCAAAATCCTGATGATCTTTGTCAGTTGCTTGAAACTTTGGCTATGGATGCATCTTCCTCACCGATGCCTGCAGTATCTAATTTCATCTCTATCTATCTCATGTATAGTTACATTATGCAAACTGTTGGATGATGCTTTCTTTTTGTTCGGCACCACTATGCCTTAAACTTCACTTGAGTCATGGCAAAATTTGGGCCGTGCTTGGAAAAAACAATGTCAGAAGAAGTTTGGATGGCCTTCAGATCTCTCGTATTTCAAACAGTACTTGGCTGCAATAAAGACAACGAATTGTGGCCAAAGCATTGTATATTCAATGCTTAGGAATCTAAAAAAGATACAATAGATAAGAAGCAGTATAAAAGCATAAGGTTATAGTTGCATTTGTACATGAGCTGCAAGGTGTTGAAATACGTTTTTTTTTCAAGACATGCAGATGTGTTTCTCTGTCTCACAAATAAGTGTGTGCCAAACACTCAGGCGCAATTAAGGATGGAATATCTTCTGAACTCCACTCTTCTGGCTGCCCAGGGAGACCTGCTGGTGGCTTCATTTAATGAGGATAGCCCCGCAGAGTTTCTGTCTTCAAAATTCTGGGATGAAGAAATAAAGAATGCGAAAGGTATGAATACTGAGGAAGCTAACATTTTTCATATGTTACAAACCAAGTATGGGCTACTTGTCATCTGGACCGGGCCTATGGAACTATCTCACCAGTATGATGTTTTGAATTAAGAACTGCATGACAAGGGTTCCTGATGGTCTGCAGGCTGGCAGTGATCCATGGCTGCCTGGATTCAGAATCCACTCATTGGTTCGACATCATAGATTATTACATACCACTCATGGTGAGAGACACCCAAGTGTCTTCTAGCGATGCCTTAAGCATGGCTATACAGCTGGAACATGTGGCTCATTCTTTCTCCCATTCTTCTTTTCCAGTGCTCCATCTTAGTAGGGCTGCATGCAGGCTGCTACACATTTCTACTGGATAAAGGCGAGGATGAAGTTCTGCTTTTCTCTGGAAGCAGAAGGAGTTGCTGGAAGTTAAAGTGGTACTTCTTTCTAAAGGCTGACAATATAGCTACCAAATGTTTTAAATGGCACTGCTGCAGTGGTGGAGAACTTGGGTCGTGTTCCATTAGCTGCACTGCGAAGGGCTGAGCAAACCTGACTGCTTTTGTGAATGCTGGGTTCCCTCCACAGGTTTTGGTCCTGGCTTTGTGATCCTTGTGATCACTATAAAGGTATGGCTTACAACCAAGCCAGGAATGAAAGGATTGCCAAGATGCACAATGTAAGATAATAATTTCAGGTTTGATCGAGACTTCAGCATCTGTCCTTGGATTGCAGTGTTAGGGATTGCTATAACGTTACTGTCAGTAAAGTACCTGCAGCCCCATGGCCAGAAGCTTTAGGGAGGAAAAAGCTGTCTACTTCCTCTATTGACGAAAATGGTAAAGTGCTGTGATGCAGAGCTTCACCTGAAAAAGAGATACTCAAGGGGTGGTTTATCGTAGTTGCACTTGTGCTTTGGGAGTTTAACAGAAGTGTTATCTTGTAGCAAAGACTTCATTTCCATGCTTCAAGACTGTCTGCTCAAGGTTGCTGCAGAGGTCCCCTTTCTGGGGTCTCTGTTGCAATGGACTGAACGCTAGTGTGGGTGATGATACGGCGTCCCTTGCAGTGGGAGGTGGCACACAGGACAGCAGTATCTTCCTTGCCTCTTCTGCCCCTCAGGGACCCTGCCACACCACTAAGAGAGTGATGCTCCCACGGTAGTCTAAGCGAGTTGGGCCCCCAAGGACTAGAGACAGACCTGGCAAGAGAAACTTGGGCTACTGCTCTGCATTAATGTGGTCTGTGAGAGGTGGTGGAGCTGTGGGACAGTCTTCATCACTAGGGAAAAGACAGTTAGAGAGAGACATCTACTAAGGCTACCAAGGGCATTAGAAAGATGTGACACAGGTACTCTATTTACCTTATCCACTGTATTTCAGTGTTTCTTTTTTTTTTTTTTTTTTTT
>Ga0065711_1002780_pt1 | contig 32453 bp, 14 predicted proteins | sample Hoacrofraction12_FD_59098 | JGI IMG/M metagenome (GOLD analysis project Ga0065711, IMG submission 59098) | Hoatzin crop microbial communities from Cojedes, Venezuela - Epithelial fraction 12 v2 (version 2) | ecosystem: Host-associated > Birds > Digestive system > Esophagus > Crop | place...
AAGAAGAGAGTGGCCAGCAGGTTGAGGGAGGTTCTCCTTCCCCTCTACTCTGCCCTAGTGAGGCCCCATCTGGAGTACTCTGTCCAGTTCTGGGCTCCCCAGTTCAAGAAAGATGAGGAGCTACTGCAGAGAGTCCAGCGGAGGGCTGCGAGGATGATGAGGGGACCAGAGCATCTGTCCTATGAGGAAAAGCTGAGGAAGCTGGGCTTGTTTGGCCTGGAGAAGGCTGAGAGGGGACCTTACAAATGCATATAAATATCTCAAGGGTGGGTGTCAGGAAGATGGGGCCAGACTCTTTTCAGTGGTGCACAGTGAGAGGACAAGGGGCAATGGGCACAAACTAAAGCACAGGAAGTTCCATCTGAACACGAGGAAGAACATCTTTACTTTGAGGGTGACAGAGCACTGGAACAGGCTGCCCGGAAAGGTTGTGGAAGTCTTCTTCTCTGGACGTATTCAAAACCTGCCTGGACAAGGTCCTTGCAGCCTGCCGTAGGTGACCCTGCTTCGGCAGGAGGGTTGGACTAGATGACCCACAGAGGTCTCTTCCAACCCCTAACATTCTGTGATTCTGTATTGTCCTTGTGCCAAAACAAAGCAAAAAAATGCAAAAACAATATTCAAAATAATGGGTACAGATTGCACAGATAGAACGTGTTCATTCTACTCTTCATGCAGTACTTTACATACAATTGTCAGGATTTGGATTATCTTATTAATATTTAATCATTTGATCAGGACATAATTAAATGTCTCTGATAAAAGTTATTAATAATCCAAAACCCAATTAAATTATCCATACACTACACACACTAATCAAGTAATAATCATCTAACAACAATAAGTACTTCATAAGCNTTACTAAGAATTTAGTACTCACCAACAAGTTTTTTAATTAACTGGGCAAATTCTAGGATAGTGTGCTCTTCTGGGTTTCCCTAGAAATAGAAGGGATATTCATTACAATATCAATTAAACACCTTAAGACATGTTAGCTTTCTGACATGAGACAATTCTAAGAGGGTCACGTTAAACTCTGAAAAAGCTGAGCATTATGCCTTATTCCTACTTTGGTTAAAAAAATGTAACTTTGACAGGCTCCACAGTCATTAGAAAAGTTGCCCACCATTACATTTGCCTTGGTAATTCAGTGTATGTAGGGGGGTGTTCAGAGAAATTGGTCTGTAAAGAACGGGCAAATGCACCTCAGCCACAGTAAAGGTGTATGCTGCTCGGCAGCCCAAACAGCCACATCATCAGTTTGAAAACTGGATTCAACGACTTTGCTGAGTTGAGGACAGGATGATATGAAGCAGTATGCTGAATTCTCAGTTCATCCAAGTTAGGAAATCAAACTAATTTAGCTGCAAACAACTGCTTCCTACAGCTTACCTACCAATATGTGTAAGGGCTACTTGCTTTCCTATACAATATTCCTTCTCTTAACTCTCTTTTTAACCAACTTGCATGTGAACTCCTGATCAACATTTCAGAACAAAATGCTGAAAGCTTCCTGTCAGCAATAACTCACCTCCATCAGACTCAATTTCCTCCATCCCCAGCTTTCCCTGTTGCAAAACTCGTCTTACTACATCGTTTCACCAAAAGCTGAACGTTTAGGTACATATATATTTAAAAATCAAGTTTTCTGGAGACAAAATATGTGATGAGGTTTAAAAGTATCAGTATTTGGATTGAAACATACAACTGAATTTATGGCCATAGTAAAAAAGGCAAATATAGTAAACAAGTTCCCTACAGAGTCGAATACCTGATTTAGCAAAAGTTGGCATATGCAGAAATGACCTGGCATATGCATCCTTTTTTATTTTAATTTCCACTGCTGAGAATAAGGCAACAACAAATGTGACGGAACAAAAATCCTAGTAGAAAACTCAAGTTCAATCAGCCTTAATCAATATTAGAAAATTACAGAATCAAATACTATCCCATTTTCCTCTAATCAAGGCTAGTATGAAGTGATATCTAATTATTTAGAGCGAAGTATTCCTTCGGTGGTTTTTTTCATTAAAACCAGACTTCAATCACTTCCTTGTGATTGGTGTATTTTGCATGTCCTTCCCCTGCTCATATTTAAATCTTTTATTTTCATACTCTAATTACAAAAATCTTTTTACTAAAACAAATGAAAGATTCTAGAAAATTTATCTGTTTTTGGAACTACAAGATCTCAAAAATTAGGGACTTCATCTTCTTATTTATAAAGAGACTACATTATTCATAACGGAAAGAGGTTTTTTGCTCCATGTATTTCTTCTACAAATCAACATCAGTGATGAGGAGGAAAACACAGGTGATGTTGGTCACTGCACAGTAAACACAGTAGAGCAGAGCTCTCATACTCACCAAGTTGACAGGACTGCTGACATTGCTGTTCATCAACGCCACCAACCCATTCACAAGATCACTGTAAAAAGGGAAGAACAGATTGACGCAATTACCACTTCCCTATAAATAATATTTTTGTCTAAAAAGAGAGCTGCCTCCTCAGAGCTCCAGTAAAGCAGATCAGGCAGCTGAGGAGTGCTGAAATCAGATTTACAGTGTGTACTTCAATGAGTGCATGTTTCCTTGGCTGTTTGTTCCAGAGTCCCTATTATACGACACACTGAACTGCAGGTTAATTTGAAAGGGTGATTATCTTTGGGATACACTGGCTAGAGCTCATTTGAGCGTATGAAAGAATACAAAAAAATATCAATTTACTAAAAACCAGTTAATACTTCCTTTTCCCTCCAGTGTCAAAGCATTTTTAGAGGCTTATTTTCAATGTATTTCAAACAGAATAGAGTTAAGTTGTAAGACAGTTTGTTGCTTGAATTGTCTTCTCACTTTCAGAAATTCTTAAACCCAGTTTGTTAAAAAACAGTATTTTGGTGGCAAAATAACCCAAAGTTATTTTAGATCATCAGAAACAAACCTAGCAGCTGGCCCCCAAACATATAAATCCAGATCTCTTTCATTATGACTTATAACCAGGAAAGGATCAAGGCTACTTTGAACTGATGGGGTTTCCGTAGCATCTATTGCTGCTGTTACTGCTTTCAGCAGAGGGAAAGAACATTTCCAAGCAGAGAGTGAGTAAAACAACCCAGAAGCCTGGCACGGAAGTTCAGCTCGCCTGACAGAACAAAAGATTCTGAACAACAATTCAGTTTTTCTTAGTGCAAGTACATTCTGGCCTTGCAAACATGAGGCATAGCGACAGCCCCTGATCGGTTCCTTCCTCGAGCAGGGGACCCACGCTGACGGTACCAAGCCCAGCGGCACAAGGTGGCAGCACTGCATTAAAATGCAAGGGCTGACAAACCGCTCAGCATTAAAACCTTATCTACCCGTTACTCGCCAGCCCTTGAAGGGAAGAACACTTTAATATCTCGACTCAAAGTTCTAAACCAACTAACGTTTTGTTTCTTGGTACTTTTAAAAACTTCGGTGTCTCCCTTCTGAAAGTAAAGCTGGCCTAAGAATGAACATAATTTCTTTGACTACAATGCGCATGCATACAAAGTTGGCCAAGCTCGAAGAACCATCAAATGAACTAAGTATCAGACAGTACAAACAAGGCTCACCTGACATACTGGAAAGCTCTTGTCTGAGTTCCAGGTCCATAGACCTAAAAACAGATGAAAATTAGAAAAGTTACACAAATACAAAAGTCCTCTCAAGCGCAAATGTCTTTTCCTCACCATGCTAGAAAAACGTCCCAAGGAGAAACACCCGAGACACAAGCTCAATGTTAGGGGAATGGAAAAACATGGACTTGCAGAGCCTTTGGCAAAGTAGCAGTTCTTTGAAGGTCTTCTTCCTCTTGGATGTGTCTCCAGTAAACATATCCCTATGCATTTTGTTAACCAGAACTCTGCATGTAGGAAACATTCTCAGGGATGTAGGACAGAGCGAGGCTTTGTCCGCTCCTGGTACACTGAGAGAGGCTGCAGCATGCATTCAGCCAGAAAAGAGTGTCAAATATTTAAAACAAACCTCAGACTACTAAGAAGTGATTATGACAAGCAATTTTTATCTGCTTATTAACAACAGCCAATTTCAAAGTGTTAGTGGTCTCTAGAAAAACTGTCCAGAAAAATAGCACTGTAAGCATTTAAAGCAATTGGGGCAAAAAGAAAAATATGTGGCTCTAAATATTACTACCTGTGAAAATGGGAGGTAGAATAATTTCTAGAGGATGACTCCTAAAGTCACCTGTACAGATTTGTATCAAAATCTTAAAAGGAAAAAAATCAAAAGTCTTTTGAGGTTATGCACTGGCACTTTGGAGCAAGCAAGTTGTTTTAAGTTCAAATAGGCATTAAAGTATACTTAAAGTGTACATAATGGTATTAGATACTATTATTATTTTCAGAGTTTAATTGTGTGCGGTACTAAAGTCCCTAGAACATGAATACTTAAATTCTGAAAGCTATCAGTAGGCACATTTAAGTGGCAAAAACACTTCAGTTTAACCGTGGATGCACACAACTTGCCATCAACCTGCTACAACAGAAAAGCTTTTTGGAAAGGCAGACTAGAAAGCACGTTTGTTTTCCTAAGGGACAGGAACGACGATACAGTTGGAATACAAGCCATCATCTGTCACTTGGTAAGCCTGCTGCTCTCTGAGGCCAATTCAGAACCAAAAGAGTTCACATTTCAACAGGCACTGGGTAAGATCAGGGGTTTCAGAGTTCACCCACTAACTGACTCTGAGAGGAATGCACCAGGAGAGCACACGACAGCCTGATGGGCTCCCAAAGCAAGCAGGAAGCAGAGTTTATGTATGTATTTAGAGCTCCCTGCTTGGCTTCTTTCAGCTTATGGGATAAACTTTACAGAGCGAAGCCATTTGTGTGTGATTTCTGCAAAGTCATCCATGTGGCTACCCTTTTCTACATGCAAGCAACAGCTGGAAAACACAATGTAGTTTCCTGCTCCCAGTTTCTCTCAATACCTCCCTATTTCTCTCAAAAAAACCTTCCTTTACAATAACATAAAGCCACAATGGTCATATTTGCATAGGCTATAATTTCTTCAAATTAAAGAGGCTGTTTTCTCAAGATATTTACTCCATTTGAACACCTACTTTGAATGCAGAGATTGAACACATTCAGTTTCTAAAATGGTCAACACTTGGTATTCCTGTCAGCCCAATTCTGTGATGATACAAGGGTGAATTTTTTTTTTGTCTCAACTACTGCTTAATGCTGATAATTCCTTTTATCTGACCTGGTCAGCTAAACAACTCTCCCCTTAGTTCTTTTCTCATATTCAGTAATTTTCAATGTCAGTTACTCCCTGCAGAACAGTGATGTTGGGCGAAAATGTTCTATTTTATCCTCTATTACATTCTTCATAAAGTCTACAGCATAGCAGTTACAAAAATAATAAAAACAAAGCTTTCAATATTCCGTCCCACAGAACAACACTGACTCCAGCATTCTCTTATTAATGCTCTGAAATATCCCATGGATTGTATGTTTTAAAACTAGATAATTGCTTCATATTTAGTAAGGCTTCACAAAAGTTCCATTTAGTGTTCTTCAACAAAACCTGAGAAACTAAGTATGAATTAAAAATAAAAAGTTTGAGAGGTCAAATATGGAAATAGCTCACTGCATGCACTGGGGAATAAACCTGAAAAACAGAAGTACTTTCTGACCCTCTGCAGGCTAGATAAGCTTTCTAAACAGCATTCAGAGGCTCAGACTCCACATCCCAGGACGCCATCCTGGGAACATACAATGCTCACAAACCCGTAGATGGTTACACTCATATTTCAATACAAGCAAGTCCTGCAAGGATCAAAAGTGTCAAAGCAAGAAGCTCCACCTTCTTGTCTGCTTCTATTTGCTTCGTGTCTTGCAGCAAACAGAACCAGCCTCACTCTGCAGCTTTGGGGAGATGTCTGGGGAAGAAAATTAAACTCTTCCTGCAGGAATTTGAGTGCTTCTCTGGTTTTGTTGCTTTGAAAGGAAAAAAAGTACTGAACCCACGCGGTTGTGCAATTAGCCTATTCAGTGCTGAAGAGACTCCTATCAGTAGCGACTGGGCAAGTTGGGCTCACTGGTTTTGTCAGCTAGCCAAGACTAAGCCCTGACACCTGCAGTCTTAATGCTGACTTATATGACAAATTCAATGTCATATGTCCTAGTAAACACTGGCCATTAAGTCACAGTCAGCGTCACACAATTGCTACCACACCCTGAGTGCTGACAGTACTTTGTACAAAAAATGTAAATCTCTGGGGAAAAAGCAAATCTTCAGGAGATGCAGTGAACACAGCATTCAAATTACTATAGGCTTACTACTCTGAAATAATAATCACAAGCCTAATCCAGAAATGTAGCAATGGTTAGGAACAACAGAGTGGCCAAGAGGCATCACTGGTGATACTGAAAAATAATAACAAATTGCCTAAGTTAACAATCACTGACAAACAGCAAGCAAATAAGCAAATGTTGACCTTCAGAGAAGACCAATCTTTCAAAAATCATCAGTGTACGTAAGTCAGGTGATGTACACTTCTTTGCAGAATATACACAATTCGAGCTTTTTTAATTTTATTTTTTTATAAAGACTTCTAGATTTCACCATGTCAGTAGGGTAGTGTCCACTACCCAAGTTTTGCAGGGGGTAGCCACATTTTGGCATATTATTTGAAAAAGATTAAAGTTAGGGGAGATTTATCACAGGACACCAAGCTTCATCTTGCCCGGGCATGACTTATTTCCTGGTCTATACTTTGGAACGCTCTATCCAGTTTCAAATTTTTCTCAACAAGAATCATGGTAGTGGGAGCTGCCACAAAACTTCCATTCTTTTTCTCCTTGGATTGTCTACTCCTTGGCTAGAGGAATTCCTGGCTGAACTCTGGATTTTACAGTCTCCAACAGAAGGAATGCTGCCTCAGTCTCAAGACAGCTGCCCCACGGAGGTACTTTGCAACATTTTTAGTTATTTAGCAGAAGCCATTGAGTGATTTCCTGGCATGTCACTCTTCTAATCTAGGCAGTATTAACAAATAAAAATTTCTGTTGTATGTCACATAAACTGTAAATGTTTCCATGAGCTCATTACTGGTCTCAGATTCCAGACTACTTCTCCCTGTTTCAGGATGCATCCGCATTTATTTTATAACAGTCAACTAAACAGGATCAGGGCATAGGTCAGGCACTACCCGTATTGGTAAATTACCAGCAATATCTTTGGCAGACTACTGGTCTGTGCCAGCTCTTGCTCTCCCACACAATGTTGTGATATTGCTTAAGCATTGTCAAGAGCCAAGGGCCATTCACAACACATAGTTTGGATGCGGCAACTTGTTTCGGCAGGAAAATTTGGCTGTATAGATGTGGGTCATGCCACACCAGTTTGTCAATGGTAACAAAACCCAGTCCTGGCTGGCTTTATTTACCAATACATGATGTAGCCTGTAGGCCTTTAACATTACGTTACACATGGAAAATTTAGGCTGATCTCCAGGCTTGTAAAAAGACGTTTAGATGCCTAACTTCCAAAAAGGATTCAGAGAAACTTCCTCAACAGGAGTAAGTACTAAAACATGATTCTGTAAGTCTTGTCACGCTGTATCCCCATAGAAGAGTTGTGACATACAGAGATTCAAGCTCAGGATGACTAAAATAATTTCTCAGATTGGAACCAGTAGCTTTGTTTCTCTCTGGGGGAACACCAATACCATCAACAGAGTATATCTTTGGATATATAATTCTACATATTCGAGCCTGATACACTGAAAGACTAGATTTTTAGAGCTGGGGAAGAAACCCAGTGTTTTCTAAAATCTTTCATAACATGTAAGCATAGGAATTAAAGATGAATGGTTCTTCACGTTACTCAGAGATCATCACTTACTGTCAGTGGTTCTCCCTGGAGAGCTTGTAGGATAAAATTACTGACAACTCTACCATCATTCATATGCATTCGAGGACCAAAGGTATTGAATATTCTGGCAACTCTCACTTCAACTCCTTCCTGTAGGCAAAGAAAAAAGAATTGTTACTACTTTAATAAGAATGTCTTTCTTCCTAGAAGTGCAAATTAACTCTTCCCTGTCCAAAAGCTTTCTTAAAAATCCCTCTTACAGCTTTAGCAAGCATTAGTTTTCTCACTATGAAATACTTCTAACCTCTCCTCAAAGCTAGTGGAAACCGTAGTGCATACAGCAAGGTAATTTATACTAGGTTCTTAGTATTTGTAACGCAAATTCTAAATCAGTGCTAGAACAGCTGGTGATTTCAGCACATGCATTTTCTTCCAACAAGAACTTTAAGACTTTTCACTACTAGCCTTACAACAGTAACTTATTTAATCTGGCACTTCTCTAGAATTTTTGCACATAAGTGAAGTCTCACAATCACCAGATACAGTACCAAGGTAGTGTTTCCAAAGATTAAAAAAGTTGAACACTTCACGTAAATATCTTTATGCATACTATGAAGTGGCTTTGTAACCACAGCTACAAGGTTTCTTAGCTCCCTGCTACTTATTAGGCTGTGTAAGTGCATGCTTTACAATCCAGGTCTCTTCAATAGCTTGGTTGTTTCCAAGAAACATTTCTATCATTCCCAGAAGTCCTTTCTGCAGGATATTTTGCAAATATTCAAAGCAAAATGCAACAAATATGTGAAACTGGAAACTGTCTGGAGAAAACATTTTAACACTGGGGGACTGCAGACTGAAGTAATCTCTCTCTAAATATTTCCTGTTTATTGACAACTCCTTTGGACAAGTCACAGTTCATGATAAAGCCTACAAGAAGGACGTTTGGCCTTTGTGAGCTGAAGTATGCACTTGGCTCCTGATGAGTTGAGAGCAGCGTGGTATGCTGTAAACAAACAGATGCTACCATGTGAGAGTGACAGCCACAAGGTAGAGAGGAAGGTGAACTTCAGCTCAGGCCTACGCATCCTCCTCACACTCCCTGGTCCTCCCCTCTCCCAGAAAAAGCCATCCTTGTATGAGTCACAGGAAACATTTCTTGTCTGAAGCAAACTTTGTGCTGCTGATTCAGCTGAAGCAACTGAAGTCACAAGCATGATGTTGTGGAGTTGCAAACATTCAGTCACTCCTGCAGAGTATTGTATTTCATGTGGGCTTTCCAGATATTGCCATTAATAACAAGTACAGAAAATGAGGCACTTGGAAGCTAGTACTCAGGATAAAAATAACTCATTAAACAATGCTGACCAAAAAGCCCCTCTTTTACTGCACAAGCGACAGCAGCAGTCTTGTTTTCCAGTATTGGCTGGAAACTAGCAAGGGATCTAGAAAAGAAAAACAACACATTCTCTACAGACACTTACTCATAGCCACAGTAAATCCAGTATTTCTTCTCCCTTCTATTTATTCCCCTCCCCTCACTGTAATATTGTCTTTTAAAATGAGGCACTTTTTATTTCTAGTGTCATCTAGCAAAGCTTATCTCTGCAGCCTACTGCTTTGAAAAATCTATTTTCTATGCAGGCACAAATGAATTTTCATTTGTGCCTGTAAAACTAGGATCTATCTTCTCACAAGAAACTCTTCCCCAGACAGGGATTTTGGAGCCAATAACTTCAAGAACATCCTAAGTTTCCTTTCACCATTTTGTGAATCTCTCCTTTGACGTGATTCTTTTTGCATGTTGAGTAATTCTACTCCTTTTTGTATTAACTGCCTATGAATACTTATGGTACACTGTTACCTACGTCCTGTTACTCTGAATATCAACAACATGTTAATTATGACTGACTACCTCCACTGTATCCCCACTAACAAAGCCAATTATTTCCCCACATTTGTGGCAGTTAGTCACGTACAGTATCTTATTCTATCCTAGAGAAAGGAGAAAAACCTCTTCAGCCCACATTTATACCGCCAAACAAAAGAGAGCTTGAGATTAATCCCTGACGCTGAGATCAAATGTGTTCAACTGGCTTCTGTCCTCATGGTTTTAGACTATGCCTTCCCACAGCAGACTAATCAGAGAGAAAGTTCCTTGAGCAACCCAAAAATGAGCCTGAGAGCAAGCTAATAAAATGCAGCATTGCGGGCTATCAAAACACTTCAGCTCACTCTATTATTTACCAGTATGGACATGTTCACAGAGACCGTGCCTGTACAGATGGAGACGGAAGACAGAAAAAATGCAAGAAAGACTGTTATGGCTTACAGAGACATCTCCTCTGAATAAATACTCAGAGGACTATTCTACAGCTGTCAGTCAAAAAGCAGCACTGATTACACAGTCTCCCCTGCAAAACAAGCTTGTCCATGGAGTTCAGCATGAGTCTTTGCCACTTAGTTCTAGAGATCCCTGCTCCAGAAAGTATCAAGGATGCTACGGTACTACCTTAATTTAAAACCACATACTTTAATTTTATAAGCTTTTTAAGAAAAGATATCTCCTTGTGTTGACTGTCTCAGAAAACAGATCAGTACAGAATACAAGTCAAATGTTAAGAGGCTCTTTTCACTGAAACAGCTTGAACATACACTGTGGCTGTAATTCATAAGCATATCAGGCAAGCCTGTCTTACTAATTAACAGTGCTTCCTTCTTTGTAAAGTCTGATGATCTATCTGAACGCAAGCATGAATTAGGCTTCTCTGCATACAAAATCAGGAAAGGGAAAGCTGCAATTGCCTGCTCTCCAGTAGACAACAGGATTCACCGACAACAAAAAAAAAAACAAAAAACAAAACCTGACAGTGAAAACCCAGACAGTTGCATGGATATCACTGTAATCTGATACAAGTCTTTATCAATGTTTCAACTAAAATTACTAAGATTGTTACCTGCATAGTCACTTTCTTACCAATTCATACGCTTTCCCATGTGTTTCAAACATCATTAACTAACTCTCAAAATTATTCCCAAAACCCTGAACTACAGCAGAATTACTAGCACAGCATTCACCACGATCCGTGACATGTTTAAGCTACAATACTCTACACCAAGGCTTGGTCCAAGGTATTTTATGTACATGTACTGCCTATTGTATAAGGAAAATTAGACTAATTCCTGGTTACTAACAGCTTTTTAAAACTGTTTTGCAAAAATAGTGATGCTCAGATCTGAATTTCATAAACAGTAAAGCTCCTAAACAAGCTAGGAAGGACAATCACAATCATCTGACTCTACTTTCGGCATAAAGCAGGTCCTTGAACACAACCAAGGCACATCTCCAGTACTCTTATCTTACGGTTGAAATATTACCATGCTTATAGATCAACACTTCCCAGACTAGAGAAGCTAAAACTTCTCTTCGAGGTCTCTTTGCACCATTATTTATACCTCCCTGCTAAAAGTATGTGCTATTTCTAGCGCATCCCTCAGCTTGCATACATCTTGTATGTACTGCACATAGCCACTGCAAACAGCCTCAGGCCTGTTCCCCCAACACTTTGATAGGAGAAGTTGTCACCGGGACATGACAGGTACCCACTTCACTGCATCTATACTTGAATTACCAGGATTTCCCTTTCAGACAGGGATTTTAACTGCAGTAATTTATTGCACAACTCAGCTTCTGAACATGAGGTGGCAGATAACATCAGCAGTGCAATAATATCCAGCGAATGAGAGTTCTATCACAGATTCCAGTAAGTTTCCAATATGAATAAACGCAAACAAACATCAATATATACTCCAAACAACTTAATTTTAGTCACCTGCATCATGGAGAGTTCTGCAGAGTTATACTCATGAATCAGTGTAACAACGAAGGTGAAAGAAAATGCCTTACCAATGCTTTTAGAGCAACGGTGGCTGTATGAGGAGGACACAGAGCCAAAAATAAGAGCTATACCAAACTGAAAAGAATGTTAGAAACAACATCCACTTTGCATTAGAAGATGAATGCTGCTATGGATATATTCTCTTTCAAACTGAACTTACGGAAATGAATCAGTCTCCCAAAAAACTTTAAGTCTTCCTGACTTGAAAATTCAATTTGCACAACAGTGCAGCATTATCAAGAACCAAGCTCTCCAATTACCTGAGGGGAAACAGAATTCTTACAGCACAGCAAGGAAAGAAAAAAACCCTGGAACATAGAGACTAGGGAAAGCATTCAAATTTTTTGGGGGAAACTGTATTTGTTTAGTCCATGGCTTTGATTACCATTGCAATACAGACTTCTACCCCTTGTCTATGGTACAAAGTTATTATGCAGTTGTTGACAGCACAGAGCATGCAGAAAAAGTAAAGATACTACAGCATTATCAAAACCATTGCATCTGAATACAGGCCAGAAGACCTGACAGTTTTTTCCTGCTTTATTTTCATATAACTTGGAAAAAGCATTGCTCCACTGACCGAAAAAAGCCTCCTATTATACCCACGCTATGTTGGTATTACGAAGTTCTGGCAACTCAGATAAAACAATACAATTTAGAAACAGATACTTAAATAATGAAACTCTCCACTTACAGAGGGGCTCCTGTTACTAATGAGCCAGCGAAACAACAGGTTGCATTTTTATAATATGGCCTCAGATACTGCAGTGTTCTCCTCCCCTTTTCACCTCACTTCCTCCAACTGAACTTAACAACAGATATTTTGAAAAAAAAGGTATTACACTTCTATGTTTACACAGGGCCGCACACAGTATTTTGGTTCATGTGCAGAACTCCTACACAGCAAAAAAAATTGTTACAGATGGCTCTAACAGCTCATCAGAAAATGTGCAGATCCATTAATCCAATAGTAGTGAGAAGAAATACCAGCAGGTTTTACGCAATGGCAGGACTATCAGCAGGACTGTACAAACAGTGGCTTGCGACAAATGGTAACTGGAACAAGCCAGTTTAAAAAGCTTAACATAATTTAATCTCTCAATTACTACATTTTAAGAATTATTACTTTATTGAACTATGAAGTAGTATTTTTATCTGTGGTTTCTCTTCTCCAAAGTATAAAAGCCTATTCGTGAACCATGCAGCTACAATGGTTGAAAGCAGCACTGCTTCCTCTTTCAAAGTGGAGCCAGCTGATCAGGAAGATAAAAGCAACTAAAAACAAAATAGTACTTCAAATTTTCAATGCCACATTTATTGAAGATATTAATATAACTGTGTGTGACCCCTCAGACTTTGCAGAGGAAAGGAATTGTGTTCAATTTTTTATTTTCTTTCTGAATTCCACTGATCTGGTACATAGTAACTCAGATGGGACGCCAGCTGCGGTGCCGACACCTGCACTTTAGGGGTGTCAATGCCCTCTCGTTCAGCAGTGACAGGGGCTGCAGCATCTCAACTCTACATTAGAGGCAGTGTCCAAGGTGGCTGACTGCCTGTAGCATCTCACAGACTCCTCTCTCCAACCTTCGTTTCACTACTCTTCCTGCATGTGAAACTCCTCTGCATGGCTTCTAAAAAGCTAAAGAGGTCCATGATATCTTTTATCACTACAATTTAGCTTTGGCCTGGCAGACATCCAACATTAATCACCATCGGTGGCATTAAAAGACTGTTCTCAGGGCTGTTGACTATTGCCCTGAGGAGATGCAGTGCTTTCTCTTCTCCCCGTGCTGTCAGAACCACAAACAAATCAATTCCATTCTTCCACAAAAAGCACCAATTCTGCATCTTTGCTTAAGAAAACTGCTAGCAAACTTCAAAGACACCAAAAAAGAATGCTGAATGCTTAAAAATAATCTATAATGAATATCAAGGCAAGAAAACAACGAGCAGTATCTAGAGAATACAGGATAAACTCCCAAAAGACATTAAAGCAAACTGCTTTAATCCAACATAGCTAGTTGTTTTCTATCTCATTACTCAACAACTACCTAGTTATTCACTATCCAATTCCTTTTCAGCTGCATTTCAATCAACAGCTTTCATTACCCCTACATTTTACATCAAGGCTTTTTATGATCACTGAAACCAACTCAATTTGTGAAATAAAGATTAGGGGGAATATGAACAGAAAATCACTCTTGTGTTGCAATTGCAATGCACTTCTGTATTTAACAAATTTCAACATCAGTTTGCATGTGTTATTCTCTCACATTAATATAACAAACTTCACCTCCAACATGTATTTCCTTCTTCTGTGACCTGTTAAGATTTTGTGGCACCTTGAGTCTTCACACTCCTGATTATGGAATATTCTATAACGCAGAGCATAACACTTGTCCACTTAAAGAAGGTTATATTTAATACTTGGTGATGATAACTCAATTCACTCCTACATGCTTAGAAAGGCTTCTAGGAAGGACTAGGAAAGACAGGCAGAATAGTAACAAAGATAAGAGTACAGAATGGAGAAAGCAAACAGATTGACAAGCTGTTATTATAAGAGAGTTTCAAAACTATGCCTTGCATCTTGTTAAGGCAATTGAGTGAACTGAAAAAGACTTTGCAGGAGAGAGCTCTAGTAAGCACTGAAAAAGAGACAAATAGTAGGGAATTCTGAAGAAGTCTGAATCGGAAGACGCAGCTTAACTCCCAGATGAACAGGGCAAGGACGTAAAGCTTCCCATGGCTTGAGAAACGTTCAAGAAGCAGATAGTTCCACTCCTCCATGTAGCTCACAGTAAGGAGCATGGCTGACCTACACTCTTACACAAATTTATGGGGGGAGAGCTGCTCCCAGCAGCCTACAGCAAATATCCTCTCAAACCACACACTCTGGTGCCTTACGCGGGATGAGGTGAATTGTGTACGTGCTTTGAATTTGTGAGCTCTGCCACTTCTCCAGCAAATACTTCACTCCCCGCCTCTCCTTTCAAGGAGATGCTTATATATTAGTGAATGCTATTACTGCCCTTGGAGTCTTTGATAAGGAAGTACTGCTGGGCTTGTTTAAAGACAGCAGTTGTAAACAGGAGATAAAGAAATGCTTAATTCATAGGGTCAAAATAAGTGAACAGAAGAACACTGCCAGCAGAAAACAGTGTTGGTCAAGACAGGCTACTGAAGAACTCTGGTAACTGTGAATAAAGAGTCATCTTTGCCTAGATTCAGCAACTGTTCAATGCAAATAGCCTATCTGGAAGTATAATGTAGAAGTTAATTTTTATTTTATATTTTTTGGAAACACGATTAGGTCTTTCATTATCTAACAATGTGCATGATGATGGACATCTTTGGAAGAAATGATCAACAAAATGCAGAAATAAGTTTGCTTGTTGTTGTTTCTTCTTATTGAAGCTGAGATTTTGGAAATATATTAGCCTGAAATCCTGTAAATCTAATTGTTTTGGGCTACTTCAGTCCTGTCTGAAATCCCCCCTAAAAGCACAATACATATTTTCGTAGCAGAAGTCCAACCTTTCCACTAGCAAAAGATAATGTTTCCTCCACTAATAACAGTGTAACATCTAAACTCTGAAAAAAACCCCAGCTCAACAGTGTTTCACTATCCACCTGAACCAGGGAGAAACTCGGGCAGACTTGACTAGCCCCTAACAAAGCACACGAAGTATCTCACAGAGCTTCCCCCAGGACAGAGAGCTCATTTGCATCATGAGTTGTCACTTAGTGTACGTGTGCACCACAGTTCCACCTTACAAACCTTTACTAACCTTCGTAAATCCTGCATAAAATTTGTGGATAGTACCATGACTCATTCTGTGGCTTTAAGATACAGTGCATGATTTTCAAAATTACCTACTGTCTTGCCCTTCTAGAAGTGCCATGCAGCGTGTACTTCAAACTTGCAAAAAATCCAATACTTTACAGCGCAAAGATGTCTCATAAAAACTATGACATCCAACTACAAATGGATTTCCAGACCCACAGGGAATATTTTGCTGCAGTGAAGTACAGAAGACATCATCCTGCACAACAGCAGTGCCACCATATTGGACCTTAAATGATTTAAAACAGAACAAAGGAGACACAGACCTCTGCTTTCTCTGTCTGGCAGAAGAGATAAGAGAAAATTATTACAACCTCTGTACTAAAATACCATCCCTAAAGTCTTAGTTTAACTCTGTTTTCAAGGTTTTTAAAAGCACTTAGTATTTTATCATTTAAAGCTCTACAGAATATACTACATTTGATTTATACCTTTGTATATTAAGGCTGCAAACTCCAAGACATAGTGGCATGATTTTCTTTAGCGTGTCACACTTTCTAACTGAATGGTCTCCCAGAGACTAGCTGAACAACAATTAAATAAGATTCACACACAGGTAAAGAGTCAATGCTGGGTTAGTTAATGATGAGTTTCTACTTTTTGATTACAAAAAACACAGAAACTGGCATGTATGATTTCACAAATATATTTTAAACTGCATTTTTATCCTCTTGTTACTGTATTTGTCTGAAAAAGTGCATTACATAGCTGAGTATTCATTTCTTTTCTTAAGGGCTGTATTTATACCCACATAATTTTAAGACATTTCTATTGTGATTTAAAATACATTGCTCCTATATGGGTACTCATTAAAGAACTTCCTCATTTTTATGTGTATATTTTGAGTTCAATTCTGCTCATTAAACATCCCAGATTTATCAGTAATGGCCCTTCTCAGCAGCGGACCAACTTAAAACAACTCTGTTCTCTGGCTCCCAAATTACTAAGACCACATTAGTTTAACGTGTCTAAAAACTATTTATGATACTGGAAGACAAAATACGTTTATAAAGAAGACTAAAGCACATTTTCATGAAGAACACTGCTCATCTAAAAAAAACACAACAGATAGGAGCAATAAAACTTTTGCATTAAAGAAAGCAGATGTTGCAGCTACAGTATGAACATTTCTATTCAAGACATTCTCTTTTGCCCTCCTACCTCTAAATACACATACTGCAGTTTTGCCACACATTTGGCATTCATAATTACAGAAAATCCATTGAATTTGACACAAATTTAATACCTGCTTCATGTATGCATAGCACATGGTCTCTGCCACTCGCTTTCCTTCATCATAGCAGGCTCTTGGACCTATTGGATTCACATGGCCCCAGTAATCTTCATTTTGAGGGTGAACTTCAGGATCTACAGGGTAGAAAAAACACATTAAATAATCTATCAAAAAGGTGACTATATATAGTGAATCTTTCAGTAGATGACTGGTGTTACACAGCTAAACAGCTTCTCTCTGAACTACGCATTTAAAAAATACTAAGTTTCAACACCATTCCTTAAAAATGTATTCACTAGAACCATGAAAATGACAGTTTCAGAAGATGTGAGACTTTGGTAAGATAACTGAATACAAGCAAGTAACAGCCATCATCTGCTTTCCCCTAAAAGTGTGTGCAAACAGACAGTTAAATTCAATTCTTCTCTGCAAAGACAGACTGCCTCAAGGGCACAAATAAGAGTCTTATATAATGTAATTCAGAGGAAATATTATACTTTATGATGGCAGTATTTTTTACCATATTTGGAAAAAAAAAAAGTATCTTGAAGTATTATAAAATAGGACACAAGGAAAGAAAAATGGACAAAATGGAGAAGTACTGCATTTCTTGAAGGAGTAGAGCAACATAGCATAATGTACTTGCCATCTTTCTTCTGTTTTATCTTAAGCGTTTTTAGTAGCTATCACTGGGCACGTACGATCAGGTTATTCTTTGGTTTGGCAATCAGGATCCTTTGGTTTGATCCAGTACAGAAGTCCTTGATTACAAAAAACACCAACGCAACCAAGAATCTCCTAGGAAACTCTGTGTGTATACGCTCTATACGCTTGAAACAGTACAATCACTTAGTTACATTTCCACACTTTGCCATCTGTGCTGCCCTGTCCTTCTTACAAGGTTTGAAGTTTGCATGCACTACTAATAAACTTCCAAGCGTTACAGACTAATTCTGAAACAACTCTGACAGTCAGTTGTTCTTAACCCTTCCAGTTTTTATGCTGCTGACAGACATGATTACAGATGAATTCCTGCCATATGAGAGCCACAGAGCAATGATAAATGCAGAGAGGTTTTACATGATTATGAAAGCCTGTAGCATGCTTAAAAGCCCCCCAGAAGGTGCTGTGATTCAGAAGGCCACTTCAGTTTCTGTCTCTTTTCTGGCAGAAGCAGCCCTACGAAGCACTTGGAAACTCTATACAACACTGCTTTGAGAAGTCCTGGGGAAACAGCTAACAGGTATTTTCTGACTTTACTTTCTGTCCTTTATTTTTCAGCAAAACGACTGCGTCTGTTCAGTCAGAGCATGATGTGAGTAGACTCTCTCCACTGGCTTTACTGACACTACGTAGGCTGATAATGAGAGTTTCAGGTTTTCCATTTCAGCAGGCAGATTGCAGCAGAGTAATGAGGCTCCAAAACTTGGGGGTTCTTGCCTGCTGGTCCCCTGATCCAGAAGGGAGTTTATTCAATTACAGAAGAGTCCTTGTGGCTACCATTTTTCTCCATGGAGCCTGACCATGGATAATCAAAGGCAAGGGATACTCAAGCTGCTTATTTGGTTGCCCAGTCATCTTAGTGGATCCCCTGCTTGGGTATTTGCTTTGAATCTTCTTGACTGAAGTGATTCCACCAGAAATGTACTCCTTCAGGTATTTTTTTGTCCTTCCTCACTATTTCCTCATAAAGCTTTGCATTTTGTTACGGAGATGAGTATTTTTTGTTTGCTTGTTTGTTTTTTAAAACTTAGACTCTCACAACTACCAATGGTGAGCAGGTGACTGTGCCCGCATACCTCCATTAATCTTGCAACACTGCTATTATCAACGAGGCAAGAGCTCACAACAAGCAGGAAGTCTCTCTAGTAGGCACACGGTCTGTCACACACCCCAAGGAAGTACTAAGGATTCTTGTTGCATCCAGCTAGCAGTTCTATCAGTCACGCTCTCACTACTACACTTCTTACTAACAGCAAAAGGAAGGAGGAGAGATATGGCACCACTGCTCAGTATTATGTTTTAAGAAACACCGCAATGGCACGCATACACAATCACTATTTTCTTAGCTTGGAGGTTATGTCCTTGTCTCTTGCACTGTGCTGCACACACTAAGGCGACTGCTAAATCATAACAATACAATTCATAAGTCATTGAGAGGAGAAAAACAGATTTGTTATTGAAATTATCGTTCTTCACAGGTTTTCATTACGGCATCTGGACTTTAATCAGAGTTCAACATGCAAAATTCCCCCACAAGCTCTTCTGAAAAAGAGCCATAAACTAAGACATAAGGAAGTTACAGGCAAAGGCTAAGCCTCCTTCCACCTCTGTGAATAGAGATTTAAAGCAAGTACCAATGCCCACGTTTTAAGCTGTAAAAAGTACATCTGATAAAGAAATTAAGTTAAGACAGTGATGAAAATCTATCAATCATCCAACAAAAGGTTTGTAAATACCCTTTTACACAGTGCTTTGGTTTCGGCTGCTGCTGGCAACAAAAACGCCGCGCGGCCGCCCCTCCCCCTGCCGGCGTGCAGAGGAGAATGAAAAGAAAAAGGCAGAAACTGGTGGGTCGGGATAAGGGCAGTTTAACAGAACAGCAAACAGAGGGAACAGGAACAACAACGATACAAATAAGGAGAAAACACGACAAAACAGACCGCAGAACAGACCCGGCCTCCCGGACAGGACCGGCGTCATGCGCTCCCGAGCCGCGAGCGAGTCCCTGCCATGCTGCCACCCCCCCACTGGAACCCAGCATGACGGCACATGGTATGGAATACCGGGCTCTGTTTGGCCAGGTGGGGTCAGCCCCCACCCCCCGGCTGTGCCCTTTCCTGGAGTCCGGTGAAAATTAACCCTGTCCTGGCCAAACCCAGGACAATTCTGTATTAGGCTATGTTGTTAGGAATAGTCCAAGGCTGAAATACTGCTAACATAACCACTGTTTAGGTGTTTATTTTATTAAGTTTCACAGCTCCTACTCTCAAAATATGCCAGTGCAAATAGGCAATGCAATCACAAAGATTAATAAATAAGCCAATTACTCTAATACATACTCTGAAATGTCACCGTCAGCCTACCTGAAAGAAGGTAATTGAGTGTGCCAGATTCTTTGCCGTACCCGGCAGCTGTAACACTATTTGCAGAGTAGAAATTCTAGTGGCATTTCCCAGGTACAAGTAGGCAGTACAGTTGCTAGATGATAAAGAATTTGTCTCTTCCATTTCCTCTCTACTGAATATGCAAAGTTTGTACTTATTTAGTGTGTACTACACGTATACTCTTGCAGGAACAGTGGTTGAAGAACACAGTTCTTTAGTTCTTTCAAGGGTTATTTTACCTTGGAGAAATAGGGCTTTGACATCTTCAGTTAAAACTATCTCAGCTAAGTGAAAAGCTACCACATTTCACCTGCATAGCCTTCCCTTTGCAAAGCCTTGGTACCTGAGTTTCTGATACCCCAGTTCATATCCTGACAAACATACTTGGACCGATGGTTCAAAATTAAGATACAGGACTGTGAACTGGATCAGCTGAGACAGACATATATCGTTTGTTCATACCATTACTACAGGGACAGTAGAGTCCTTGGCACAGAAACATCTAGAGATGGTAAATTTTCAACAGCCCCACCTAGACTTAGCAGGAGACATATCTGTCCGAGCCCAGGATTAACAGATGTCATAAGAACAGCAACAAAGCTTCACTAGTACTCTCAGCCACTTACTTTTCTAATACAAAAAAGCTCAGCTTTCTGTTTAGGGTTATGCCTAGATGTTATTGTGGTGAGGGCTCTGTAACTGTATAATCCCCATCTTGTCCTCATGAAAAATCTGCACCCTTAGTCACTGCTTATCGGTAGGCTACACTGTGAACTCTCCCCTAGCTCCCCATTTTGTTCTAGGTCATCTTCCATTTGACTTGTAATTGTATAAAACACAATTAAGAAATTTCAGCATGGCAGATATTGAAACAACCTTTGTTGTTCTAATACCAATAGGAGCAACTGAAACACACTTACCTAAGCTGTTTCCTCCACAGCCCTGCAAGATCCGTCTGGCTCGCTTTTTAGCATCTTCTGGAAAACTCGGGCTGTCCAACAGGTTTGGGTATGTACACAGTGCCACTACCTAGAGTGCCAAGAAAATGTAAATTGGCCACTTCTCAGTGGTTATTTTAAGTTGGTAATATTACTGTTAACTTTCCTGGGAAATGAAGATCAGATACTAGCTAATGTAAAACAAAGGTTACTGATGAAGAGTTTGCATTTGTTTTTTTAAGGGTAGCGCTTACAGAAGTGAAGAACTCTTATTAGGTTCCAAGTTCTGCTGATAAAATCAGTTACAGAATTATTAACTATTTGTATTATGGACAGTGAAGATTGGAGTCGAAGTGAGCTATGCATAGTGCAAACACAGTAAAACACAGTTAATTATTCATATGTTATCTCTAAACAGCTCTATCCTCCACTCTGTGTGTTACTAGCCCACTTTATTGACAAGAACTCAAGAGTTTAAATATGGAGCAGAACTGAGAAATATGATCAAATTTTGAAGTCCCAGTTGCATGTTCTAATAATCCTTCCCAGAAATAACTTATTACTAATTTGGATTTGTGGGAAATAGTTAATTAAAAAAGAAGTGATGATATAAAACATAGTAAAAGTAGAAACATGACCTAGCAGAATTAAGTTTATGAAGGAATGTAAGACACAGCATCCAGAGCTCTTGCTTGAGATCAGCTTAATTTGTTCCAGTCTCTCTTTTTTATGCTTACATGGTGTAGTATGGATAGGCTGTTGTCAGCATTAATCTATGTGCACACAGTCATGAGGAGAAATGATTTCCCATTTACCCAGTATTTCTTTTAATAACATTGGATCTGAATAATTTGTAAGAAACTCTGATATTCATAGTTTGCTGACAGTTTGCTGTGTAGCTCAGTTTTATAACCTCATCACCTGGATGTCCAGTTTGATACGGCTTCAGTTTGTCCTAGAACTCTCTGAATTTACATTATTATAGCCTGAGGATTTTATATGTGTGTGTAAGGGATACTCAGTAAATAGCATAATGTTAGTTTTAAACCTTGCTTGTGCTTTAGGAATAATATACAAATGTGGATTCTGTTGTAGTCTTTCCTAAAAGTTAACCTACCAATTAGCTTGCCCAGAGATAAAATGTGCAAAATCAGCAACAGTACAACTAGTTGCACCCAACTGCGTGCAGATGTTAAAGTATACTGGCAGATGAAGAATAAAATTTGCTTTTTTCTTTGAAGACAAACACTTTTTTTTTTGAAGTACATTATTGATGATGAATGTGATGACTGATAACATAGGAGAAGTGGCAGAAGAAAACATGGGTGGGAAATGATCTGAAAAGTAAGGAAAGCCACTGTGTTGAAAGAGGACACTCAGCAAGCAAGGTATAGGACTTTGTCTCAGAAATAAAAATTTGTAATTCTTTACAAAAGAACTATTTTAAGTCTAAGTGCATCTAGGGATGCATTTATACTAATACACACATCAGACAGATATTAAGGCATTCTTGGTAATTAATAAAAAATCAAGAATAATATTTTATAATATTCTTACCTGACGGAGGAAGGTGATTGGCCTCTGTCCCATTGCGTGTGCATCTCCAATGTTGGCTTTAATTACTTCAGTAAAAGGTTTTTTGATTCCCTAAAAAGAGATAATTCACAATGTATTGTTAAGGCTGAAGCAGAGCATAAAGAATTTCTCTTTTTTGGTATCTGCCATGTGGCTGTAAGTAAACAGTGCCTAATCTCAGAATAGATAGAGTGTTTAATGTAAAGCTTAACGCATTTCTTATACAATACTGCTGATATATCTTAAATGCTTTACAGAAATTATGCTGACTGTGACACATGTTTAAATGGTAGGCTGGCTTTGTTTTTCTGCAAGCTACAAGCAAGAGATTGACTTGCCTGGAAACTATACATTGAAGTAGAAAAGATGAATAAGAGGCATTTAGAATTGTCAGTATTGGAGCAACATGTTTGCTATACCTAAGGGAGGGATGGATCAGTCAAAAAAGCTAAAAAGATTTGAGGACATTTGAGAAATCCACCAACAAAAGAAAACTCAAGATCTTTAGTACTTTTTTAGAGTAAAAAGAGTAAAGATACTGCTTGCTTATTTATTTTATAGTTAGATTAAATATTCATTGTGTGATGACCCAGATGTTTTATAAAGTATATCATAGTGAGGCACTATATGATAAACAGCAGAAGGGCTAAATAATCATCATGAATATTTAAAAGCTTCCTAATCTCTGAAATCTGAACAGACAACCGTTTTTCCTGTGAGGAACTGAATACATCATGAGAACAGAGGGCAAACAGTTGATGAATGTTGATTATCAACCGCAGCTCTTTAAAAAGCAAAATAAAACAAGAGAAAAAAGGCAAGGAAATAACTGTAGAAAGAACCACCATTTATTTAAATAAAAAAGATTAACTGAAAGTAAAGGCCAACGTCACAAGAATAAATGAGGTAGGCAAGAACAAATTTCTAGCTTTTCTAATGTATATTTAAGTACGACAGATAGTAGGGAGGCCTTCTAACAGTGACAGAATTTTCATGTGGACTAATGAACTGCATAATTAGACTGATGAGTTTTCTGTGCAGAATTACCTATAACAACCTGCTCTGGCTGTGGACTGAGCTCACAAAGCCTTTTCCTGGCCCATGTATTTACAGCAAGTTACTGACTTTGGATATAGAATATGTGGCTGGAAAACCTTAATCAATTTTTGCCTTTCTACCATGGATTATGTGTTGGACTTCAATGACAGACTCGAACCCAGATGTGCAAAGATAACAACAACCAAAATATTAGTAGTCATCAGGGATACAAATTCCAAGGTATGCCAAGATTTAGAGGTTTACAGCTGTGTAATGTGGCTGAGAGGTTATGTGATTCAAATCTCCACTACAGATCCAATCCATCATACAACTGACAGCATTTAGGTTTCTCTTTTGAAATTAAATAGGTAGTTAGAAATGGTGTTAAAACAAGACAACTGGATTTATCTGATCCTGACTCAAAAAGGGTCAATTTTATATGGCCTTAAATTTAGCAGGTATTGAAAAAAGTGTTCACTTAAAATAACTGAAAGTGAAACACTGACTCCATCAGGTTGTTTGCTTTTATGTTTGCTGATCTAAGTGATTGCCTAAGCAAGAGTTGTATTTCAACCTTAAATAAAGAATTAGGAATAGGGATGCCAGATAAAGATTTACAGGTATACGGGGCTGAAGTTTAGCAATTTATGAGAGATGCAAACAGCTAGAAATAGGTTCTCTTCAGCTATCTGGGGTCCACTGATAGCACGACATTGTTTCATTCTAATTTACAAATAAGTAGGAAAAGAAAGGTACATTTTGAAGGAGAACAAATTCAGTTTGCATGACATTAAGAAAAATACCCACAGATTTTGGTTGCATTTGTTCCTTCTTAGAGCAAACTGGATCAGTCTCACTAGATTTGCACAGTAATACAAATTTGATAAAGAATAAGGGATGCCTTAAGTTAGGCAGTCTAAAAAAAAATAGCAGTTCTCAGCAAGAGGATGACACAGAAATACCTTGTTTTACCAGATTAAAAGCAGAACAAACAAAAGCAATAAGAATGTAAATATATTACATTAGAACAATTAGATGGGTTTTGCACACAAGTAGGATTGTGATCTGCAATAAGAAATAGTTGCTTCTTTGGTTAGTGAAATGCTGAAAGGTACTCTGCGTTTCATAATGTACCTTCGGAGTTTTTATAGTGGTACAGCCTTTACAACAAAGGTAACAGACCTTTTTGGTGCCTGTGTCAGGTTTATTGTAAATAATGTTGTAGCTTATTAGCATTGATACCATCCAGATCTCTGCTTATGCCATGACTGCCTTTGGACATCAACTGCAAGTATACAATCATCACTTACTCCATAAACCCCACACTACTTTTGCTACTAAAATGATCTGGAGAAAATAGCAAAACATACATAACAGTGATCTTACTGTAAAATCCTGGCAAAGAAGGAGCAATTAGGTTTTCTGTGTTGCACACACTGTTCCCACATACCTGCTGAAAGGCCCATGGTCCTCTTGAATAACTTCTGTTTCTTGGTCGTAGCTACAAGAGCTGTTGCCCTTTTTTGTTTTTCAGAAGAGAGATGCTTTTAAATAACTGGGGCCTTTGCCTTTCCTGATAATGAGTTAATATCAGCAATTGTTCAGAACTGTCTTCATGAGATTCACTATATCCCCTCCTAGCGAAATCTAGAAAAAAATTATTATGACTACTTAGATTTTTTCCTCATCCTTTTCTATTACTTGATTTTCAGTCTTTCTATGGAAAGAAGGAATATCAGAAGTTGTTCAGATGTAGTTTTCATTCCTCCAGGACAAAAATTCATATCTTAACATTTCAGAAAGAAGAAACAGGAAACAATAACAGGCAAGAACAAGTGTCGAATGCTAATGAGTCAAAGTTTCAAAGCAAGAATATCAGAAGCTGGCATCAAGCGAAGTCTAGACAAGGCCTATGACTCTGCAGATGAGTTCAAGATGGAATTCTACTCAAATCCTTAAGACAGAGTGGCATTAGTCACTGGTTACTTGTGTCAAGGTTTCTCCTCTGGTGATGGTACTGGTGTGCATGGGTATCCAAGGGGAAGGTCAATGTCAAATACTTTTTGGAAGGTCTATGAAAAGATCTGTATGAAAGGAGGAAGTGTGAATGTGAGGTTGATAACCTCAACATCAGGTTGTAGAACAGCAGGAAAAGTGTTGCAACAGGATATAGCTTGTTAGGGCAAGATTTATTTCACTGCTGAAGGCTAAGCAGTCTTTGACCATGTCAGCAACATGCCTGTGCTAAGACAATTTAAGTCCTTGGCAAGCCAAGAAATATACAGGGGGAGCAGAAACTAGGCCATTGGAATTGTTTTGCTTTCTTCTGGAAGTAAAGAAAGAGAGTGAGCTTCTCCCCACACACACCCTGCTTCTCTCTCTCTCATATACTTTCTCTCTCATATTCTCTCTCCCTCTCATATTCACTCTCATATTCTCTCTCAGTATGGGCAGGCTTTCAAGGTGTATTCTAGAGGCAGTCTGACTGGATTGTAATTGGCCTCTGCCAGCAGGCAGAGATTTGGAAAAGTGAAACTTGCAGAACAGGAGCTCTAATAAGAAACTCTGGAGCAGTAAGTACCAGATTGATACTCGTGTCTACTGAAGAGGGTATGAACCACATCAAGGAGGAAAACCAACTCCCAGCCCTACAAAACAACCACTGCTACAGCCTTCTGCCTTTGATGGCACCTCACACTATACTAACAACATGATTCATCTTCATCTTGGGAACAAAGCCAATCTTCTGCCATTCTTTTGAAATTGTTAGCAGAGACTGATTGTAGTAGCCATTTTTAAAGCTGAAGAAGCCACATTGCACTTTCAAATTCAGATGTAAAGCAGAAAATGTGAAAATGTGTTCATTTGTTTTTTGGTTGCTGTCTTCTTGATAATGAAAGGATTTTAATGGAATAAAGGAATCTTCCCAGATTTGGAATAAGCTCTTTGGAAATTAGTTCCTTCAGCAGTTACTTTTGTCTCTCTCCTCTTCTCAGGGGAAATGCAGTCTTTCAAGAGACTAGATAAAAAGCCTCTGAAACCTGAAGCAGGTCAGACAGGATTATTGTAACAACTGTATCAGCGTTCTAAGTGTCACACAAAATTGGGAGAAGGGATTTTCATATGTGAACCAGAATTCATTGGTGCAGAGTCAGTACAAATCTTTATGTAGTTAACTAGGTTTGGAGAAGCTTCCCCTTCCCCTAGACATCCCCACAGCCTCAAGAAACCTGGCAGGTAAGGAGTACAGTATGAAATGATGAGCTGTCTCTCAAGGAGAGAGTCACCATGCAAGAAGTGTTGGGAGAATTATTTGATCAAAGAAATTATATGATGCCAAAACATACCCTATCCCGAAGAACTAACATGAAGGAAATGCACTGCCAGGAGCTGGTTTGTCTCTTAGGAGTTTTAGTATGTCTGCATGTTCCCTTTACGATGGTGCCACCTAAGAATGCTGGCAAACTGCAAAATAACACTGTGCCCAGAAAGAGTAAAGAAGGGTGCAAACTGACCTAAAGCTGTCTTTGCTAAAGTCTTCAGCAAACTTCAAAGGAAAACCCTCAGTCTGTAGAGGGGCTTGTGTGATTTGGATTTGGTGATAGCAATAGGTAAGAATTTTAAAGGGATCCCCTGAGGAGGCCATGAAAATGTCAGGTGATTTTAATGCCAGAAGAGCAACAATATATTTCAGGTATTTCTGAATTTTAGAATTCGTCCACTCTTGGCTGCTCCTCATTGTTTCATTTTCATTGCCATTGCTTTGTGCCTCCTCTTGATGGTTATCAGGCAATAACATCACACTATGAAACATTGTGCTATTTCCTTAGCACAAGCCGAGTCTGGTTTTGCTGTGACTTGCACAAACAAGCTGTATAATAAAAGAGCTGGCAAAACCAAACATTTCAGCATAGTTGAGATCTACGCTGTAGTAGCCAAGTTGCTTGCTTGTTTTTCTCCCCCCTCACCCCATATCAAAGGGCCCAGAAAGGACTACCCAGAGGCCCTTAACTAATAGGGACTCTAAGGCCTGAATTAGCATTCCAATCTTTTTATTAAAACAGCTCACAGCAGAAAAATAAACCTGACCTGCTTACCACAGAGTAAGGCTTTGAGTTTGTGTTATGCATGTGTAATTCAAGCTGACACAAACTGTTGTGGGAAGGAAGGAGAAGGCGAATTCTGGATTTTGACTTGAAATGGCAGCGATGACTTGCATGCCCCCTGATATCACATGAGAAAATCAGTGGGGCTGACCATTGATTGGCAGATCTGATTCAGAGATTACAGAACAGGTGTTGCCCCCAAGTTACTTTTGCCTTATACATTGTTCCAAGTGTATTTGCATTCAGAAATTTTGCCTATGTGAGTAAAGACCTAGATTTTAATGTAACTATAAATAACTGAATTAAAATAATGCTCATTAGAAGGAAATTAGACATTAGGACCCTCTTAACTTGAAGACCTGTTGGAAGAGAACTATTTTGGAATAGGTTTTGCTACTGTATTCAACAAGAAAAGATCAAATAACTGGTTCTTGTGGACTGTGTGTTTCTGAACATACGATTTTGGTAATTGTACTCTTAAAAGTGATTTTCTTCTGCAGTAGTTTTTGCCCTGTGAAGAAACCATGGTTTTTACTACAGATTCGCTTCCATATGCAACATGCACAGGCAACTGAGGAACAACAGTTCAGTCCTAATGAGGTCAGATGCTTTTGCCTGGAAGATCCTTCCTTAGTGTGTGCACAGTCACGTATTCAAAGCAGAAAATGACAGGATGGTAATTTAAGCTTAACATCTTTCATTACTGGGTGTACCAGTCAATCTTGTATCTTTTTCTTGGCATGTCAAATTATATTTCTGCATGTCATTGTCTAAACTGTGTTTTATCTTCCCACAACTCCCAGGGACACAGTCAACTCACATTTACAATTAAGTCTGGATTCAAAGTCAGAAATTTTTCTATTCAATTTAAAAGCCTGAAGAATTAGTAAAAAAAAAAAAAAAAAGAAAGAAAAGCTTTACAGTCTTTTAACCAAAATACTTTAGCAGAGATTATAGCTACATAGGTAAAAGGGATTTTGGTGGCTTTATTATCTGAACAGAACTGTAGGGAGTGAACCAGTGACTTACAGAATAAACATGCAACAGGAACCTATTTGCAATAGTTACGCAAATAAAAAACATGGACAGGGAGATGAGTGTACAGCATTTTTGCTGTAAAAGTCAGTCAGACTACAGCGGCTGTTCAGAAAACAATGGGCTTCAATGTGCCATTACAGGCACGCAGTTCCAGACCCACTACTGGAATGTGCTAACCACCTGTGCTGATCTGAGGGAACCTTCTACGTGCTACCAGTGCATCTCTGCGTACCATCCCTCTGCCCCTCTGCGCCCTGCAATTCTGTTTCAGTAACTTCATAGTTACGAACAGGGACGTAATGTTGTCTGACTTGCACTAAGCCAGGCGTGGTTTCCAACGTTGCATGAGTTGACTTGTGGATCCTAAAATGCTGTTTGATATGCACATGCTTTGCAAGTACGAGTAAGCCAACTTAACCTGACACAGAACTTAACATTATGTAAAATCTAAGCAGGAAATGGGGAAAAAAGGAGAGTGTCAGTGGAGAGAGATGTCAGAGTAACAGGTATGAAGGGACTTTCCATAGCAAGGTCAGTTAAAATTAGCGTGAATGCAAAGTAACAAATCAGGTATGTGTGCTGCCTATGTAAAGATAAAGCTAGCTTGTTATTGCTGATAAAGTAAAGAGAAGGGCTCTGCCCAGAGATTACATTATTCTTGCCCTGAGTTCATATTGAGGCTAAAATTTCTGGTCTGAAATGTAGTTAAAGTCAAGATTTGATACGGTGGCCATCTGCTAGCAAGTCTAAAAAAGGGGGATAGAAAAAAGATCTTATTTGTTTGAGTTCTCTTGAGAGTATAATCATTTATCAAAATATGCCTGTGCTCTGGCTTGCTTTAAAAACTTTCCAGAAACACCAAGGAAAATGGCTGAAGTCAGTTCTTTTTCCCTGCATCACCCTAGTAAGCCAGAATCAGCTGATTATTACCATTAGCAAAGGGGAAGAGAAATCGGGTTTTCACTTTTGAAGCATGATGCAATTTCACATTTATATTAAAAAAATATATTCAGAAAAGTGATTCAAGTAAGTGATTTTGCATAAAGATTTAGAGCTGGAAAGACTTAATGTAGATTAAAACCTTGACTTTTCACCTAGATGAATACAGGTCACGGGCCAACAAAACTTACGAAGTCCAAGTACAGCGTGCCCCATCTGTACTCCTGAGCAATCAGTCTTACTCTGCTGTAATAAGAGTATTCTAACTTGTCAGTTACATTGGCTTAATCCTGAGCACATTAGCTGAAATTTATGCCTCATTATTATTTATTTCTTTAAAGAACTACTCCTTCAATTGCCTAGTTGGAGACTTCTCAAGTAACATTTTAGTCCTTATTTCTATATGCACTGTGGAGTTACAGCTCCTGTTGTAATCATTTGCAGTTAATAGACAAAAGAAGCAAAGGCCAGGTAGAATAACAGAGGAACTGCTGTTCAGAATCTGAGACAGCAGAACAAAACTCAAGGAAGACTAAAGCTTACACTGTACAAACAGCTTCAAGTAGCTATTTTATAGTCTACATAACAAGCTGTATAAGTTACAGGAATATGAAGTCTAACTGAATTGAACCAAGTTTGAACAGGGAGAGCCTCCATTGCATCTGATTAGACAATGTCTGCATTTACGATTGTTTTAGTTTAGAAGCAAATGACCCAAAGGCATCTCGGCAGAACAGGACAAATGCAGATTTACTAGTGGGTATATCACTGCTTCATCTCTGCCTGCTCTTGCTATCACCAGCCAGTGCAGCGCTTCCATGTCATGCTATGGAATCCATGCATTCATGCCTGTGCAAAGCCCCTTCCCCATCATACATAGCAGAGTTACTATAGGGCAGCCCTTTTGCTGCCAATGAAGAGTAATCACGGACCTAGAGATTCTTCAGCCTCTTTGCTTTATCAGGCGGTGTTAATTCTGCTGGCAGTGGCTGACCTCACTTTGTGAGCTAAGGTTGAGAAGGGTTGAGGGATGAAAAAAGTAGTTGTCCAGTTTTTAATTAAAAGTAAACAGTGTCACTGACCTGTGATCATACAGCAGTCAATTTTAGATCAAAAAATAGGCATTTAGATAACCTATAATATTTCAATTATAAGGAACCTAGGTTAAGGTTGTATACACTTAAGGCTGTATACTTTACCAGACAGCTTGATTAAACAATACAATGAATAACAGTAAGTTTATCAGAAAGGCAAAGAGGAATGAATAACTTCAGCAGTGCAGAAGAAAATAAAGTCTTTCAGCTGCTTCCTTAAGTTGATTAGTGGTCTCTGCAAATGTATTTTCTCAACTTTTGAAGTACTACTGTGTTCTTCCCTGCCAAGAGGGAGGTTTTTGTTTGGTTTAGTCATCTCAGAGCATAGTCACGTGTCTATGAATGTTGGTAGCCATTGATAAAATTCCCTGAGACTGGTTCAGGGAAAAAAAAAAAAAAAACTTTTAAATGGAAAATGCCACGTAAGCGGACACAAAACTGCCATAGCAGTCTTTTAATAAAGCGATTGGCAGTGACTTGCTCTTGCATTTTTAAAAGGTGCACAGAGGTTATTCTCTCTGCCAGCGACTCAGCTGGTAATTAAGTAAGCAGGGGAGTTGGAGGAGTTAGTGAAGATCATATTGTATTTGTTTTGTCAAGTAATATCTCCTGCCCTGTGATGTTAACTTGAAAACAAAAATACTCAGTGAGAACACTGGAAGGTTTTATACTCTGGGAAGGGCACCCACTAGGGAACCTAGTTGCATAAAGTCAATGACAACTTTAAAAACAAGCTTTAAGGCAAATGTTCTGAAATGGAATCTCCATCACCACTCTGAAGTTTAAGTAGAATTCTAAAAAAGAAGCTGCTTATAATAATTATTGAGTTAGACATAAGTAATTGATGTACATAATTACATAGCGAGCTGAAAACATGCTTCACCTTCTAAAACAAGGGGAAGCAAGTAACACAGACCGAAGAATTAAAATAATCTCTTCTTGTTAGCATTGCACTGTTTTGTTCAAACTAGTTTACACATACTAATCAAATTGGTCTTGCAGTACGTGTAATAACATATTGGCAAGACTTTCTAAAGCAGTGAAGGCAGGGAATAAGATTTGAAAGAAATCACAGAAAAGTAACTATGCCAGATGTTTTATTCAAAACCAAGAATAAGTGAATCCTCATGCCAACAGGGGAAGCTGTGATGGGAACAGTACAAGCAAAATGCCACACCTGAATTGCTAAGGGTTGTTCGTTGTGTTTGTTGGGGTTTTTTTTCTTCAGTGCTAAGTCTTAAGATAAGGAATAAGAGAAAAATGTGAAGAACAAGATGTAAGCAGTGACTGATTTGGACGCTTTCTTCAGTACATTTTGGGCCAGCCCCTCACGAGCAGCTTGTCTCAGGTTTACAGCCCGATCCTAGGCTAACCGCCTCAAACTCCGGGCAGCTCCCAAGGCCCGTCCCCAGGCACCTCGACTTGTGCCACGGGGAGAGGAGCAGCGCGGGGCCGTCCCGCCGGCTGCGGAGGCGGGCAGCACCCCCCGAACCGCAGAGACGCTTCGGCCGCCCCATCGGCCTGGTGAACGCCGCCCGGCCACCCCCGAGGGGTCAAAGGGGCCGGAGGAGTGTCAGCACCGCGCTGCGGGGCCGCGCGGTGTTTGCCTTACGCAACCAGCGGCACGAGATAAACGGTACCCGGCGGAAGGGTTTCTTGATTTTGTGCCTCTCCCGCCCCCCGTGCGGAGGGCTCTGAGCGAGGGGGGGTCCCGCAGCGGAGCGGGGCAGGGTCGGGAGGCGGCTGCGCGGGAGAGCGCGTCCGGTCAGCGGCGGGGG
>Ga0065711_1030454_pt1 | contig 32448 bp, 18 predicted proteins | sample Hoacrofraction12_FD_59098 | JGI IMG/M metagenome (GOLD analysis project Ga0065711, IMG submission 59098) | Hoatzin crop microbial communities from Cojedes, Venezuela - Epithelial fraction 12 v2 (version 2) | ecosystem: Host-associated > Birds > Digestive system > Esophagus > Crop | place...
GGGGACCCCTGGGCGCTCCGAGGGCCTTTGGCCCCGAACAGGCGGGGGGCTCCGGGGCTGGGCCGGGCTCTGCTGCCGAGGAGCCCGGAACAGCAGCGTGGGCCCGGTTCGGAGCCCCAGAGTGCGGGGATCGCTCTCTGCTGCCGAGTCCCCAGACTGGCCCCGGGAGCGTGGTTTCAAGCCCTCACAGGACCTAGGTCTCTCTTTTTCAACCCTCACAACTGGCCCCAAAAATGCAGGACTTGGTTTCTGAGCTCAAAAATTGCCTGAACGGGCCGGGTTTCAAACACCCAAAATGCAGGACTTGGTCTCTGCTTCAGAGCTCCAAAATTGGCCAGATGAGCCTGGTTTCAAATGCCAGAACCATAGGACTTCTTTGTCTCCGTTTTCAAAGCCTAGAACTGCCCAGATGAGCCTGGTTCCAGCAGTGCAGGACTGACGGACATCTCCATTTCTGAGCCCTACACCTGGCGAAGCAAGCCTGGGTTCAAGCCCCCTACAACGCAGGACTTCTTCGAGTCTCCGTTTCCGAGCCCCAACCCGCAGGCCTCGGTCTCCGTGTTCACGAGGTGGCAGCGCGCAGCTCAGCCTCCCCCTGCTGCGCCCGTTCCCCAGCCTCAAACCCACGCGACTCGGTTGCTGTTTCCCAGCGGGGTCTGGAGCTCACAGCGGCCCCATCCGCTGTCGTGGCCGGGAAACGTGGGGCTCGGCCTCTGAGCCCCCAGCCCAGCCGGGCGAGCCCGGCTTTGAGCTGCAAACCCCTCCGGCTCGGTCTCTGCACCCCAAGCCCCAGGAGCCACTTTCCCTTCGGAGCACCCGGTCTGTGCTGGGCAGGGGCCCGGCTCTCCCCAGCTTCTCCTGGGTGAGGGCCCGGTTTCGGCCGCTTGCTGCTCTCAGGCCAGCAGCTCTGGAGCTCAGGCACCACAGGGTCAGAGCAGGAGAGGGCCGGAGTGCCCAGGCCACCCCCAGTGTCCATCCTCACGTCACCCATCCTACTCGAGGTGTCCTTCGGCTCACCCATTCTGCTGCAGCCGTGGGGCAGGTGGCCCCGGCTCCCCCCGAGCCCCTCAGGGACAGCCATGCCCGGAGCTGGGACGAGTCTCCACAGCTTCTCCCTCAGGGAAGAGCTGCCAGGGACAGGAATTGGGGGGCTGCCTGTCCCAGCTCTGTCCTCGGGATGCTACAGCGTGGGGGCCAGAGGCAGCAGCACCCAGGGGACCCCCACAGCCCAAAACTGCAGCTTTTCCCCACCTTCCATTGCTTGAGTTCACCCCTGCTCCTCGAATGATTTCCAGCAATGGCCTTCTCTGCACGCTGGGTCCTGGCCTCTGGCCCTTTCGGTTCCCCCACCGGGGACCTCCGGGGACGTGGTTTCACACAGACACCTGGCTCTCAGCTTCCTTCTGCTTTTCTGCCCAATTCCCTCCAAAAAGGAGGTTTCTGCAGATACTCAGCCCCTGCCTGTGCATGTCCTCCACAGCCTTTTGCTCCCTTTCTCCAGCCAGTACACAACCGGGCAGGAAATGGAGACCTCGGACTCATTCTGGTCCCAATCCCGTCACCACCACAAGTGCCATCATACACGGGGTGTTCAGTGCCCACAAAGCCTCTCCGGCACCCGCAAGTCACCCCGCCACTTGGCTGCCTGCAGGGGTGTCCCATCACACACACCCCCCTAGCCCTCAGGCACTTCTACCCCCCCTTAAAAAAAACAGCATCCCAGGGCTGGCTCCACTGATCCTGATGGCGTTAGGAAGGCTGGGCAGGATTTTCTTGCCTGCCGGGACTGAGACACCACAGCAAAGCCTGGAGCTGCACAACCAGAAAATGTGGGTGCCCGCAGCAGAGGACACAGCCCACCGAGGATGCTCCAGCACCCATGAGTTCCCCGAGCACCCAGCCGTCCTGTCCTGCTCTGCTGCTCCCCACACACCCCTGGTGCCTGGGATGGCAGAGGACGAGCCCTGCCACCAGCAGCCTTCCCCCAAACCACACCAAGGGACCACGCCACCACCTCTTCACCTGCCATTCCGTGGGCTGCTCACACCCACCACCTCAGCGCAGCATCACCAGCTCTTTGGCAGAAGTGGGGTGAATGGCAACAGTGCTGTTCAAGTCGGCCTTGGTGGCCCCCATTTTGAAGGCCATGGCAAAGTCCCACAGCATTTCGTTGCCGCCCAGCCCTTGTGTGTTCATTTCCACCGCATCTGAGGAAGAAGTGAGAAGGCTGGATGGGACTCAGCACTGGCAAAATCCAGGCCAAATACTAGGCTTGGAGCTAGGGAGCTGGATCCCAGCCCAAGACCCAGTCTGAGCAGGTCAGAGCAGACCACGGTGAGCCAAGCCATCCCCCTGCAGCACCCAGTTATTCCCCTGGTCCCCTCCATGCACCTTCTCCTCCTCGCCATTGCACACCAGCTTCGTGACACACTTTAACTTCCTCTGGGTGGCAGAGTGGTACAAGGGGGTGAAGGACATGCTGTAGATCTTCGTGTTCTCCCTCCTGTGTCTGACCATGGCTTCATCTGCAGCAGAAGATACAACACAACATGTACTGCAAAAGAGGGCGTTAAAGCACATTTTGCAAGGCTCAGACCACTTGCCAGAGGTCAGATTGTTTCCTCAAGCATCAAACCAGCAGCTCTGAGCTGCCATGTCCCGAGCCTCTTCCCTCATGCTGCCGCCCCCACCATCGGTGAGGCCCGTGGTGCTGGTGGGCATGTGGCTGAAGATGGTGGTGGGGCTTATCATGGTAGTCCAGCCAGGAGCCTTACTTACCCATGAAGAGCCTGTGTGCCAGCTTTCTGCCAGTCATGATCGTCACTGTGGGGAAGGATGGGGAGCCTGAGCCACAGCACAGCACGAGGACGAGGGGCTTTGAGGGGGGCACAGCCACAGTACTGGGGTGAGGAGGGCTCTCCCACAGATGTGCCTGATGGCACAGACCTCTCTCCTGGTGGTGTTCTGGCACTCATTCACTACCACATTGCCTTTGGCATCCACCTGCATGCCCTGCCGTGGGAAATGGCAGCCGCCTTGGCACCCACCCTGGCTGAGATGTGCCACCAGTGATGCCCGTGGGACCTGTGTCAGCCACAGCAGCAGCTGCTGTGTTCCTGATCGTTGAGTTGAAGGTCCTCAGGGCCTGCAGTTGTCCCTCAACAGGAAGGGCTTGGAGCCCACTGTGGAAAGGATCCTCACAATTTCCACCGCCACGTACCCAACACAAAAATAATGCGGTGCCTGCGGAGAAATGATGATACCATGCAGGCGTGCAGAGCAGAGGGAGATGGAGGGGCGAATCCATCAGTGCAGGCGAACGATCACGGATGTCTCTGCTGGGTTTAGATCAGCCAGCACCCACAGCTCAGTCTGGATTAAGGGTCTGTGAATGTACCCAAGATGTGGGGTGAAGGGATTCGAATGATTTGAGCATGCTTAGTTTTGCTTCAGGTCTGTGAGGAGGTCAGCTGTTACATGGAAAGTGTGCTGGATTAGAAATGGCCAGTATCATTCTTTCACAACAACTCTTACACCATTTAACCCTTAATGGATAAGAGACTGACATTACAATTTGTACTTTGCACGTAGCAAGAAGTGAATGTTGAAATGAGATCGCTAAAAAGCAAAAATTAAAAACACTGAGGGCTTTTTTTCCCCAGGTCCCTGTTACCACGCTGCTGGGGGCTGCTCTGCAAAGGAAGCTGGGGGCATCTTTTTTAACACTTTGGCCAACCCTAATTCGTGAGGATCTCTTCGTGCCAGTGGTATAAAATTTCGGTTTCTGTACATCAAGCATGAGTTATCCCAGCCTCAGAAGCTTTTTTCCGCCAGTCCTTGCAGCTACAGCAAATGTTTCGCATGGGTCAGCCCTGAGATAGTGTCTTACAGCCTTTAGCCCTTATTATTATCTCAGAGAGGGAATGTTTTCCATTTTGGTGTGCCCTAAGGATTCCTTCTGACTGTAACTAGGCAATGGACAAGGGATATGTCTCAGAAGACAAAGCAAAAGCTGCAGGTAGAAAAATTTTGTGTAACGCATAACCATTTTTGCTAAGAGTTATAAGAACTAAAATATAAATAAGATGCATTATTCTGTACGGTACTGCAGAATTATTTCCCAGAAGCAGGCAGAGGAATTGACTCGACTAGACCTGATGGCTGACGACTCTGCTTGGGAACCAACGTTAGCATTCCTGTTGCTGCCAGCTCGGATTTGGGCTGAGGCTCTCCCTTCTTCTGCCCCTTATCTGTCCACTGTGAGAGGCCTTCAGAGCAAGGAGGGCTTTTCTCTTTGCAAGCCTGCGCTGGCTTTGGGAAGGCAGATTAGCTCTGTTTTTTCCAGATTGGGTGCTGAAGTGACAAGCAGGAAGTCTGCTACAGACTGTGAAACTGCAGGATGGGAAAAAAAATCCACCTGCGTAGTGATCTCTCCTGATAGAGTCAGGGTAGCTCCCTGTGTGGTGGGGTGAGTATTCACGAAGTGATGGCAGTTTCATGCTTAGAAGACAACATTACAAAATATTGGAAGTGTTGACCCTACAGTCCTATAAAACTGGGAGATGGGCATTCATGTAATATGGAATCACTTCTAGTTTGGGGCCATTTCTTATATCAAAACTAATAGATAGTTGCACCCAGGAGGGATTTTAAGTCGGTCTCTGCATGTTTGATTCTGTAGTTCACAACAGCACAGGCTCCTCAATCTAATGCACATAACAGAGAACTAAATACTCTCGTAATTGTTATTTTAGGTCTGTATGAGCCACGTGCAAAGAAACTCAAACTAGACCTCTTGTGAGAAGCTGTACAAATTCCAAAATAAGAAGGTATCTTGCTCCAAGAAATACAGAAGTTATTGAATGGCTTTTTAGCTAGGAAATGAACATGGGCTGTGAATCTCAGCCATCAATTTGACAGAGTACCTTAAATCCTGAGGGCATCAGCTTTACAATGTAATCTGTTTGTTCTTTTAGGTTTCCTTAAACTAAGATTTAATAGGAAATGAAACAAAATAAAATGAAAGGACATGAAATGGGTCATTTTCTGAACTGGTCTAAAGGTCTCTCCCCTTGACAGTTCACAGGACTGCAGTTCTTTTTTTACAGCTGGGGATTATGACCATTTTATCTATTTGAAAGCAATAATGTCTATACATACTTAATAGAAGTTGCATAAATACAAGTAAATAAATGTGTATGGGCATATACATGAATATAACAAAGATAAAACCCAGTTTTCTGAAAAATAATTGATAATGTTTTGATTTACACCACAAAATAGACCTTTGCTTAACTGTGACAGCTGGAGGAGTGGTGGTGTCTTAGCCCAGCTGAGAACCTGACCCTGGAAAGCAGCTCCGTGGACCACAATCTCTGTTCTTCTTGCAGCAACGGGACTTCTCAGCTATTTCTCAGATTATTCCTTCTCTTCTACTTTTATCTGTCAGTAACAAGACAAAGGTGACCTGCAAGTTACTTCAAAAAGAAAAGGTAAACTGTGTGACAGACCCGCTCTGCCTGCGAATCCTGACATCCTTCTCCCTGTCTGAGCCCATCACCAAATAGAAAGACCTCAGCTGCTTGCTCAGAGTACACTGTTCACTCATACACCTTGGGGAAGGATGTAAAAGCATCTCTACTTTCAAAATCTCGACTTCTGTGTACCTTGCAGACAGCTTAACTGCAGGTTTCGCTTTAGACAGCCTTTGTGGGTCTTTTAACTCTTCCTCTATATGAAGTTACAAAAGAGCTGTGTATCAAAAAGGACTGCTTTCTTTCACTCCTTATCTAGTCTGACGTTCGCTGACCATATCCAGCTTTCAGTCAGCCCCTGCTCCTCACTGTTTGCTTGGGCTTACTGTCTCGCTCCTGGCAGAGGGGACAGAGCGCCTTACTGTTCAGTGTTCAACCATGCCAGCAGCTCTTCCAGGGGAAAGTGGTGATCAACCTCCAATTTTCCCCACGATTGGAATGGATCGGCTTCATGGGCCATCAGAGAGAATCACACCAACATCTTGTTTTCTGTGCGCCATAAGAACCACCAAGGAACTGAAGGGGTTTCATGCAGTCTGCCAGAGCGTCCCTGCTGCGGTCCTCTGCAGGCAGAGAAAAGCTCTATGGAGACATCATCCTCCACCAGCTGCACTGCTCTGATGCAAGGCTTAGTGCAGAGATCATCAGACCTGAACTCTGGGAGGTCCAATGCAATTCCTTGGTCTCAACTCATGGTGCCAGCTGAAGACCTCACTGTACCCAAATGTCTCTCCAGTCTTCTTTGGGAAGTTGTTATGTACAACAGGAATGTCAGAGTACGACACATATCCAGCTGCTTAGCTCCCAGTTCAAATCCACCTTCACTGGGAGTTCAACCTATGATACACTGGAGCAGCAAAGATGTAGATTCCACTCTGTTGAGGCTCTCCTGAAAACAGCCGTCAAAGCCCCTACCTGCTGGAACCTGATTTACTTGTGGAAGCTGGGGATTAACAAGACCATTTCAAAGCTTTCCTCTTTATTCAGCCTGAAGTCACATCTGCAGTAAAATTTCTCTCCAGTCCATGGTTTTGTAGCAGTCTTCAGCGAAATGTTCAGCTGTCCTCCCTTAAATTTAGGTCTTCAAAACTGCTTATTTGATCCTATATGGTGCTTCAGATGCCCAGATTCCACCGAAAGCAGTAACAGAATTAAATGCTTAAATGCCCACTGGAAACAATGAATGTAATGAAAGCATAAAACTGCTGGAGAACTCAAGGGGCAATTTTTGTTTCACATCCTAACTGGATTCTAGGGATCTGCTGTTGGAGATGCCAATTATTGATTTTTCCAGTGGCATAGAAGAGCTTGGCCAGCTTTGGATTCAGCCTTATGTCAGCACGTAAGTCTTAGAAAACCAAAGGGCTAATTTCCTTGCAGTCTTTTTCCCTGGGTAAACAAAGCACATTTCCCTGGGTTCTCCATAGATCAAGAGCATCTCCCACACAGCCGTGCAGGTTAAAAGGTCAGCCACCTTTCAATGAGCCCTAATTGACACTTACTTCCCAGAATGAGGGTTATCAAAGGTTAAGGTACAGTTCCTGAGGCAGTCAGTGACCTAATTCTAAATATCATTAATCCGTTTCACCCTGAAAAATAACACTGGCATTTTGAAAAGCCCGCTACCTTAAGGGATATTGCTGCTGCTTTTCTGGAAGTTGGCCGTGTTGGATTGCTTTGCCAAGAGCTCAGGTCATCTCCCACAACCGCTCCTCAGATGGTGCTGGTGTTCAGCATTTGGCTTGTTCCACCACTCATTGTTTCTGGCCCGCTGTGCGCTAGGAGGACCCTGCTATGGGAGGGAGCACAACTCCTCTTCCTCTCACTCTGCTGCAGGTTAGCGAGAGCTTGTCCAGTTCCCTGTTGCATTCCTCCACCTATTCTCAAATGGTTGGCAGTCGCTTAGACTGGGGGTTTGAACAGCAGCTCCTGCTCTGCTCCAGCACACGCTGGAAATGTTTAGGCTCAGGTAAAGGTTATGGGCAATGACTCACCTGACTGTAGACTGCACAAAGCACACTGTTATGCACAGGTCCATTCTCTGGCACTTGGCTCCTCTCTTCTCTCATCCTCTCCATGGGAAGGTGCAGGGCAGCTCCTTTGTGTCCGTGCTCGAGTCATGCTGCTGTCTGAGCAGAGCTCGCCAGTGTGCTGCCTGAGCATAAAAGCTGTAGTGAACCTCCTGCCACAGCTCTGCACGAGTCTCCTCTGCAAGCTGATACAGCAAATGCTCAGACCCTAGTATAGTCAAGAAGTAACCTCCTAGCTGGTAACATATCTCTCCAGCTCTGGGGACAGATATCCCCTCAGTTAAGTCCCCCCAGGCATTGTTAGCCAAGATGTTACCGCACAGCCATCCTTGACTAGATCCATTTACCAAAGATCTGGAGTGTAAAACACTTTAGTAGTAAATGAAAATAATGAATGAAATGATATTTCCAGATCGGAGAAAGCTGATTTCTAACTTCTCAGAAGAATTTTGTTTATAGCTGGCATCTCTTCTATGATACAACACTGGTTCCGTTCAAGCTGAAATTACAGGCATGGGAAGGGTAAGCGCTGTATCTTTCTGAGCTCCTATCTCACCTGCTGGAGCAGAGCCCTTCTATGCTGCAGGCTGTCACCACAGCTGGAACGCCTGATGCTCTTCCCTGTCTGCAGCAGTGCCAGTCTGATGCCACTGAGAGCCTGAGAGGACAGGAAGAATAGGTGGGTGACAAGGGGAGGCAAAGAGACATCAGGATCATCTGCCAGAAGCAGAAGATGGCAGAGCTGGGGAACAGAGAAGAGAGTGCTGATCTCCCATAGGAATCTATGCATGCTCCCATCAGCCCTTCCACCATCCACTTTTTCTTCTGCAACTACAGAAAAGGCTTTGGGAAAGCTGTTTCATTCCTTTTTAAGCAGGACACTAGTACCACTGATATGATAAGAGAGACTTCTCAAGGCAACTTGCGTCAATTCACTTTCCATGACTTTGAAAAAGAAAGTTACATTTCTCTTGGTGTTACTTTGATATGTGCAGGTACAAAACCAGACCAAGAGACTGCAGATACCATGTACTGAAGTGGGCTTCTCCAGCAAGTCCATGAACACTGTGGCTGAGCCACCTAGTGAAACCACAAATCCATAAATGACAGCTTTGTATTCAGAGGTTCGAAGGCAAAAAGAATGTTTGTTAGACAAAGTAATAAGGCATGGCTACTGTATGTGCTTTGCAGTCTTCTATATCAGGCATTTACGTGTTTCTGCTGAGAGCCAGGAGCTCAGCAGTGTTTGTAGCAGCAAACTCATTCTTTTCACACAATTTCTGGTGCATCACTGGGGCTTAGCAACAAGGATGTTTGGATGCTGTCTGATCCCCATCTTTTTAGTTGACCCGCATGTTGTCTTCAAAATTGGTAACCTAAGTCTTCAGAGGGAAAGAAAGAGAGAGGAAGAGGAGAAAAGGACAAGGCAAGAAAAAGCACTTAGCAGTATATCCCTATTACTCAGCCAAAATCATGTTCATTTTAGTCTTGTGCTCTGCCTAAGGGAGAAAGAAACTGTTGCTAGAAAAGGATATGCGTGTCCTAAGAAGCAGAAGAAAGAAAAGAAACCCTCCATGAAACAGATTACCCAAATTGCTTCTTAGCCCAATTATTGTATTAACTCTCAGGACAAGGCACCTCTGCGTACATCAGAGCAGCATCACCAGCTCAGACCAAAGTTCTCCTCTCTGCTGGGGCCCCAAGCCCACAAGTAGGCAAGAGATGTCAGAGGAAGGGAGGGTTTAAATGACTCTTCCCTTGGCTTTACTTTTTTCAGCGGCCAACATCTGAAGACCTTCCTAACCTGTTGGTTGTGGTGCTCCATCCCATTTGGCAGCCTGCTCTGTCTCTCTGAGCCACCCTTACGCTTCCCAGAGTGTCCTGGGTGAGGACTGTAGCATACACTACCCTCCCTATTAAAACACCTTCTAAGTGGGCAAAAAGCAGTATGTCTAAATGCAGCTGTAACTGATTTTATTTCTATCCTGTGTTTCGTCTGGGGCTGCAGGTCTGTACACTAATTTGGATACTAATAGCCCAGGATTAGTGAATATGTTCTCTGCATGGCTGCATGGATGAGGTCTGCCATAACACACCAAAAACGAGACTCTACATCAAGATGTTTACCATCGATGATGAATAGTTGGAGCTGTATATTAATCTAGGTCTGGTAAAAACAGGCAGAGGACTATATAAACATTTTTTCCAAGGATTGCTACTGATACTAGTTATCAGTTTAACAGCATGCTATAGGAGGAAATCTGGTTTAGGTGCCTCAACTTGCAGTTCAGTAACGCACGGAGCAGTGGGTGTTGTTGAGAAATTCAGCATTCTCACTCCTGCGGGAGAGGTGAAGCATCAATAATGTACACACAGGTTACTAATTTCAGTTCAAGCTTCCCGTAAATAAGCCTCAGCCTTCTGCTGTACACCAGGGTGATGAAGAGGAGAGTGTTGCAGCTTGATTCCCATGATTCCCATTTCTTTTTAATTTTGACTTAAAGAAATATCAGCCTACCCTTGACATATTTGAAATATCTGCACTGTGCCCCACAAGACCTGTTTCAGAACTTGCTGGAAGACATATTTCATGTTCCTATTTCATTTATCTTTTTCTTTTTTTTTTTTCCTTAATTTTGGATAAACTGTTCACTAGTGGCTTGTTTTAATGTTTCAGATTTTATACAATAAAACACTGCTCTTAGTCATACAAAGTAACAGCCAAGTTACAACTGTCTTTCATTAATATTAGCAAGACTATCCAAGTGAGAACAGAATAACTCAATAAAGGTCCTTTTCCCAAGTCTCCCGCTATTATTCCCACTTCACTTGACTCCATTTTTCTTTTTCAGAGTTCATTTCTAAAATAAACCCAAAAAGCAAGTTCCAGCCATGTCTGTGCATTGAGAAGCTGCTCACTCTCTGACCTGCTCCATTTATTTTACTGGAACAACTTAGGATAAAGCGATTTGTACACAGAAAACACCACACTCGGATCTCACCCGTTAATATCTTTTTTTCCCCCTCCTTGTGCCATAGTTAGGGAGGCTGTGGCAGATCTTTTCATGTAAAGGTGTTTTCTGCCAGGGAGTCCAGAGACGATGCTGTTGCCTCTCCAGCAGCTGGCACGGGGACAGCGTGTGTTACTGGCCCTGCCTTGCTTCAGCTGCTGCCTTCAGCCAGGGGAAGTAATATCTGGGTCAGCAACAAATTTAGGGACTGCCCGAACAGCACCCACCATGTTCAGAGCACCCCTCTTTTAGCTCCAATCACATGAATCAAATCAGAAAACTGGTTTTCCCCCAGAAGTCCAGGCTTTGGGCCATTTATAGACCCTGCCCCTCCCAAGCCAGCACAGACCCTGAGGGCAGAGGCAGCCTGGCCAGCAGAAAGATTTGCTTCTCTCCTGGCACAGCTGGAGCAGGTTCCAGAGGGGCATTAACAGAGCTGCCACTGCGCGAGGAGGAGCGGCCCCACAGAGCCCTTGGGCTGCCAGGAGCCAGCAGGCAGGGCTGACTGGGACAGATGCAGCGTGGGGATAACGAGCTGCTGGCTCCCGAGCTGATCCCTGGCTAAGATCAGGTCTTTGTGCTTGCCTCGAGAGCCAGCACATGTCACGTCTCCTAAGCAGAGGTTTGACGGTGGTGAAGCTCTGCAGCATGGGGAAACCCCAGCTACTTCCACTGTCTACAAGATGTTTTGTGCCCTTTATATTCACCTTAAGGATGCCTTGAGAGGAAGAGCTGTTAACACTTGCTGCACCGTGTTAGTTGGGCCAGTCCTTGCCAGAGAAACATACTTTGATCAGAGAAACCACCCACTTTTGTTCACTGCTGCAAACTCCCATGGCCGCACATGCCCCCGTTGTGGCTCCGTTATTCTCAGTCTGGGCCACAACCAGCACCAGTTCCTTGGAAGAAGAAAGACAGAAATGCTGTCAGAGGAACCTCTTTGCTCGAGGCAGCACAGATAACACCCTGTGCTGCTGCACTGCAGGGTGCTCACCCCTGCTGCATCACTGCCTTGTCAGCATCCAGAAAGGGATTACATAAGTCTGAAGTATGTCCAGGTGCATGTCAGGAAAAGAAAATGCAGCTTGTTCAAATGTGTAGGACCATTGTAAGACACAGGTCACCTGAGAAGTTCCTCAAAGTTCTCCAATCTTATTTTAACTAAAAACATATTTAACTTATCTAAGGAAAAGTGCTTTTTAAGAACTAACAATTTTGCTGGAAAACTCAAGAAATCTCGTCTCTAGCTGAGCACTACATAAAGGGAGTGCAAACTCTTAAGGTTATAATCTGCACAGTCACAAATAAGGCAATATCTGATATCCTTACATATGTTAGACTGAAAGTGAAGATTCATAAGCAATACCATTTAAGAAACAAAGATGTGTTATTGTGGGGCAAAATGCACTCCTTCCTGTGTCGGTATTTTGGTTAAAACAGGCTAAAAATGTGGATATCTTTATACTATCCTGCAAATCACAAATGCTCCTGCTCTTTCAGCTAGCTGTCCCACAAACAACTTTAACTTTTACAGTATGCTTACTTTCACTCTTTTTTTTTTTTTTTTTTTAAACAGTGGAGAAGGAGCTGAACTCATGTTTTTCCCAGGGACTTGCTGAAGTGATCTGTTCGTGCCAGCAGAGCTTTTCTCACCTCTGCAGAACTTGCTAACCAGCCATAGTCTACCTTTACGTGTATCTCAGTATCTCTCTGTACTTTGCTCTCCCTGGGCTTTGTTTCTGGTGAAAAGGCATTAAGTAGCTCAGAGTGGTACTGCACATTAAAAGAGGAATGAATATGCTCCGTCTCTGGCAGAAGAAGCAACGGCCACCGTGTGAGGGAGGAGACTCTCTCCCAGACCTGCTGAGGAAAGATGCACACTTGGTCATCATGAAATGGCACTTTTCTGAGGTGCCCATCATGCTTTCTGTCTCTGAAGCACACCAACACCGCACAACCGGGTAGAGAGCAGGGATGCAAACCTTCATTTTTCAGTGCTGAGTTCTCAGTGCTTCAGGATTCGTCTCTGTGGCTGACCCATGAGGCTGCCCTCAATGGGAAGATGCCACGGACCAGAAGCAATAGGAGCACAGCCTGGTCCCCAGTGAATCTCTTTGCCAGCAAAGTGCAGCAGAGAACTGAGGTGACTTTCAGTGGACTGAGGCAAATGCACTAGTTCTGCAGCACAAGGCACTGATAGAGGAGGCATCACCGAAGCCAAGCAGCAGCTGATTTCTGGAGAGGTGATGGTTATAACCCAGCAGCTTCCTTACCTGCAAATCACCCGAGGCAGGGATGCAAGAGCACTTGCCCACCAAGAGGAGATACATTAGCTCTCTTCTCTTCTACACCTTCTTAAAAAAAACTCCAACACCTGTGTGAAAATATCTGGTGTTATTTTGAATTACTGTTAGAACAGAGATACTCCATCCGTGTAAGTCCAAACTGAAGTGTACATTTTAAAGTCCTCTTAATGTGCATCTTCCTTAGGAAGACAAAGATATAAACCAAGAAAGAACTGTAATACTTCAGTTCCTAAGGCAGCATGCCCAATGGAACCTGGGTTGCACAACACCTGTACGTGTAATTAGTACTGCAAATTAATAAGTTTAATTCTAGGAACAGGCAGATTACAGTATTCTCTAGCTTTATTTTTCAGCTTGGCTCTGAACATTCCTAAACAGAAGTGTAGTGGGTATTTCTGTAGATACTACACTAAGTGACATGATTAAAAGGAAAAAGATATATAATAAGATAGGTACTTAATTGTACAGCATACCTTAATGAAATAATTATTATTCATAAATTTAATCAGCCTGTGAAATAATTTGCCTCCAAGGCAGCCAATTAAAATAATTGCAATGAAATCTTTGTACAGCGAGACAGGTACTTGGGACCCAACGGCTTTCAATGAATAAGACTCCCTGGTGCATACACCCAGCACCTCTGACAGTCTGGCCACCTCAGCTGAAGACAACAGTACCGAGCTGTGAGGCGAGCCCCAGGACGGCTTTTAATGCAATCATTTGCTTTAGGTACTTAGCACTTGAAGCTGGCCATGCTGTGGTTCTTCTAAGAGAAAGAAAATATCTTTCCCAGAAGACCGAGGGCTTCTGTCCAGTTGTGGGATGGAGTTGATAACAGCTTTGGGAAGGTGGAGACACAGCAGAAGTGAGGTCTGCTCAAAGGCAAATAGGGCTGCAGTGAACGGAGCTGAGAAACAGCTCTTCCTTCCAGCTTGGACATCACTTCTTGTTCTCATTCCTCATATTGTGCTGAGCGCAGAAAAGGTTTTCACCCCAGCAGGACTTTAATGGACTTCAGCCGTGTCCAGGAAACTTTTCTTACTGAAGGTTTCTACCCTTTTGATTATTTGTATGTCTCCTCAGCCTGGCATATCCCAAGAGTGATGACTAGTTTATGCTTCTCACTCCTCCTTAAGACAATAAGGTGTCCCAAGGGCTGATCTTGGAGAGGCTGCCTTTACGTTCCCTGCTGCCACAGAAGAGGCTTGTAGTGAAAACACTGTTAGGAGATAAATTTATTTAGCTCAGAAAAGAACTGCTAGAAGTGATCTTCTCATGTTACCTGCAATATCTCTTATCTATTGACCTTCCAGAACAGGGAGACTTTTCCAGGCAAAAGTTTATTTCTTGCCATAATTTTCTCAATTGCTTTTTTCCATTTGCAGGCTTAGAATATTTTTTAGCCTTATCTAGCGCTAATCATGTCTTCTACAATAAAATATCATCAATAACAGATAAGGATGACTAACAACTATTTTTTCCTTTCCTTTCAAATGTGAGGCAGGTGACTCCCTGCTGCCAAGTCCTGAAGAGCAGGACTAAAGACCCAGTCTGAGCTTTCCAAAGGAGTGAAAGGGAAATTTAGCTAGCACAAGAGGCAGCCTTCTCTTAGTCTCTAGGGAAAAGTCCATCCATACCTCTATTTCACTGGCACCAGCAGCTGGCAAAGCTCCAGCTAAGTCACTGCTTCTCTAAAAAGACTCAGAAGCAAAGTATTGGTGTCTACAGCTGCACAAAGTCACCTCTGCAGGTAACCCTGACCTAGTAAGACCTGGCCATGCTCCAGTGCCACAGGATTTGGCCTGACACCAAGGATGCAACTCCTCAAAACTCTGGGCTTAATTCTCATCCCGTCTGAGACACTTCATGCTCTCCAGCTCCGTCAACGGAGATACCACTCATTTCGTGATTTACAAATAAACTAGAAAAGCCTATAAATCCTTGTTCACCTTATTTTCCAAATAAGGCTAAGGTGGGGTTTTTTGACCCTTAACCTGTTGTATGGTACCCTAGACGGATCATGCAGAGCCTTCAGTCCCTTGCAGACTAAGGCAGAGCTTTTCCTTAAGTCTGGGGAGACTTTTCTATTTTTTCTTTGGTTTGGGGACCTGTATAGTACTGGGAGATTGTAAGACTCACACATGCAGCAATTTTTAACACCCTGAGAGATGCAGGACAGGCTTATCTGAGAAAGTCTTGCAGCAGGTGCTTAGCTTTGTCAGTGGCATAGTTGGGAGCAAAGACCCCCATCTGAAAAATGAAATGCCCACAAATCAGGAAGATAATTACTGCAGCCTTTCCAGTCCTCATTGGCAGTATACTTACAGAGCCAGCTGACTGCTTCAAGGACAGAGGAGCTTTCCTGGCACAAGCGTGCTCATGGAGCACTCCGCCAGAGCTCAACAGGAAAAAACTTATATCACATCAACATCACACCATCATGCTGCAAGCATTATCTAAGCTAAAAGAGCTCAAATGCTGACTGTGGTGTGGGAGCATGGGAAAGGTCATGGAGAAAATCAACCAAACATCATGGCTGCTTTGATATTACGTTTATAGTTTGATAGGACTTTCTCTGGTTTGGAAAAAGAGTCTGCTGGATCAGCTGAGAAAATTTCTATTTCTGAAATTCAGTACTCGGAATACGCTTCTTGATTTCACCACTGTATTTAACACAGGAAGGTACAGGGCTACGACAGATCTCCTGATCTCCAGTATTTCCTTTTGTACCAGTGAATTGCTGAAGGCGGTTGAAACCAACTAGAACAGGAGGTTAGACTCTGCTGTAACTAGATCTACCCTCATTAAAAATAATTTTAAAACCCCATCCTGTGTTGTCATGTAAGTCATGACTGATAAAAAAAATGCACCTGGAAAGTATGCTCTTTAAAATGTCCTTATCCTCCAGTCTTGACTTACATCTTGATGCATGAAGAATTTGACAAGACCCATCATATTGCTCTTTTCCATTGCTCTAGAGTTCATCTGCTGGCCACAGCTGCTGATTTACATTGGTCTGAAGTCAAGATTAGGTCAGTGACATTTTGGCCACCTGTAAGTGAAAAAAAAAAGCAGAAAAAAAAATGTGCTTGTTTGTGAAATACTCATCTGAGGTTTGAAACTCAGAATTAAATTCTTGGCTTTCCTACAGAATCCCAGTGGATGGCTGGGCAAACCAACTCAGCTCTGGGTTCTGGAGATGGACTCCTTTTCTTGTCTTATACAAGCCCTGCCAGGTCTTGTGCCTCTCCCAAACGCATAATAAAGGTCTTGCAGACCCTGAAGTCTCCCTGACTCTCCTCAAAGCAATGTCCATTGTTTAACTCAGTGAAACACTACAGCATCCAAGTCCCCAGGTAGCTCAGTCGCTGCTCTAAAATGCATTGCTGGAGAAAGCGTGACCTCTGAAAATGAAGCCAAGAGAATGAGATGTAAATCACTGGGTATCAGGTTTACACCAAAACACAGACCAGAGTTATAGTCCAGAAAAAGCTGATGGGAATCTGATTATATTTCACTATTATGCCTGTAAATTGTCCTGTTAAGCAACCTCTTCAAGTAGATGACTTCTTCCTGCGTTCTCCCATCCATCTCTGCTGTATCCCAGCAGCAAGACACAGGGGTTAGTGGTGAGGATCCAACATCATTTGCACTCTTTCCCCACTCTACCGTTATGCATCACTTCCATTCCCTGCTTGTCATTCACTTTGATGCGATGCTTTCCGTCAAAGGCTGTCCCAAGCCAAATGAGGAGTGAAGGGAATTGATGCTCTTGACATGGAGCCTCCTGTTTTGATGCTTTATTTTCAATTTGCCATTAATGCACTGGAAATTGTTCTTTCTGACCATCCATTTGTTTTCTCTGCTGTCAGAGTGGAGAAGCAGCCTCTCATATCATGTTTGGATAGGGCAAAAACCAGGCAGAGCTTAAACTCACTTCAGTTTTGTTTCTTTTCTGTGTGTGTGCGTCATGTTTACATTGAATAATTTGATTTTACATCCACAAATCACACAAAGAAATTTCCGAAGCCTCATCACGAACCTGGGTGCTCCAGTCATCCCTGGTTTATTTTCAGATCCAAGAGTCTGTGTTTGAATCTTTTGCTTGTTCTGAAAATTTCACCCAAGGAACAAAATAAGGATGAGGGGCTCTGAATTTAGAAGAGAAAAATAACTGCCTCCTGAAATGACCCCACCACAAAAGTGTTGTTATTTGCATCCTGGGAGATATCTTTAAATGTCAAAAGCTGTTTTGACTTAGTTTGAAATATAGAAACTCTATCTCGGATGACCGTAAGGGTGTCAGATGCCACCACAAGTAACACAGGAACCAGGGCTGGAAGGAGTATCAGGAGCTAACACGATCTGTCCTACAGGGTTCACGCTTGTGTGTGCAAAGTGGCTTTGACTCTACCTCCACACCCAAATCCCAAGTTCAGAATATCTCTTCTTATCTGAGTTGGGAATTCCTTGTTTTGGGCACATTGCCCTAACAATTATCACAATTTGCACTTGGGCAGTCAGGGAAGGGCAAAAGAGGGCTGATCAGAGTACAGCAAGAGCACTCAATAAACGCTCAGAAAGATTAATTGGCTCCGTCCACCAAAAATGTGCAATTCCAGCAGCAACCTAGAAGCAACAGCTGGAAACATCAGACAGATGGGAACTGAGGGAACCCATAATCTCAGCAAGACAACTACTAATGAGCAGTGATGCTGTTCATCCTCGGCTGGGATAGCACTGTGAACAAGGCAGTGAGTTGATCTTCCTGCTATCTTGTGGGCTACGTACCTAGCACAGCAAAGCAACTAGAAACTCAGTTTCATTTGTTTGATGACCTGCTTTATGTTTGCTTGGTGACACTGGGGCAAAGTTAAGCAGACAGTGCCTGCCTGCGCATCTACCTCTGATACGGCGCCAGGTGGGGAATAAGCTGCAAACACAGTTGAAACATGCACAGAAATGTGTCCATCTCTAGATGGATCCTGTAGATGAAGGTGAAGATGGAATAAAAGATATTTGGATGGGGGAAAGATCTCTTCTCTTCACAAGACCATCAAGTCCTACATACATTCAGAAACCACTCAACTTTCCTCTTTCATGCCGACACAGGCAACATCTCACCATCCAGACTTTCCTTCTGTCCTCTTGTTTTTCCAGTGCTGAGTGTCATTCACTGCATAACAAGGCTATTCCAGAGGCTGGAAGACTTCCTTGAGACAGAGAGTCTCATGTCTTTTACTGGTGTAAAGAAAAAAAGGAAAAGAAAAAGAAGAAAAGAAAGCCAGTTTCCATGCCAGCAGGTTAACCAGGAGCTGGTGCATGGGTGATGGAGGGGAACACTCCTGGGAAGAAAACAGATTTCAGTGTCAAGATTGCAAAGGGTTATTAATAAACTACAGCGATTGCTGAAAATGATGAAAAATATCTAAGCAGTATCCTTCTCGTGTTACTTGCTCACCATGTGAGAGTTTAAAGGAGAGAATCATCACATGGATCCAAGAGGCTTCCTGGAAACACTCCTGTTTGCCTTCGAGCATGCATTTATTCTATTGCTGTAGGATGCATAACTGACCGGCTGTATTTAGCAGCTGTGGTTTTTAGAGCAGCTTCCATCTAGGCAGGGAATGCAGAAAATACAGTTGCCTCAATATTGTTCCTGTTTTGTGGGGAGGGAAGAGGTTCTGGTTGAAGTGATAGACTGGTCAGTAAACAGAAATAGTGAAGGATGGGACATTTTCCCCTTGGCAGCCCTAAAGAACAACAGGACTAAGAATAACAGCTCTGGGTCTGAGTATCCAGTTCAGCCAGAAGCAAGTTTAGCTGGCAGGCTGAACGGTTTCAACTTGAGTTCAAGAAGAGCCCTGGTTCTGGCTCAGCCTTGACTGCAGGCAAGCTGGGAGGCTGCAAACACCACAAGTGTTGGTCAGAAATGATGTTCCTTATGGCTGGGGACAGCAGAACAATTAGGCTGTTTTCAAGAGAGGCCTATATCAACCGTGTTTCTAAGCAGCTTTTTAAGCAAGTCATTTGACAGTGGAGACTGGGACATTTTCAAGAAGTGCATACGCATATTTTAGGGAAAGATTCTTCAGTTTGGTTTTTGGGTGCAGCCCAGGAGAGAGAAGCAAAGGCATGGGGTGTTGGGTGGGAAAATAGAAACCAGACAGTAGTTTTACGTGTAACTAGCAGAGCTGAAAGGTTCTTGAATTAAGATTAGGGAAACACCTCAGTGGCTGTGGAGACACAGGTTTTTGTAAGCTACAGCCATACAACCTGTCACAGGTAATGAGACTTTTTGTATTCACATAGACAGAAATTGGACCTTGCTGTTCTCTTGGCTCAGGCTCCAGCACCAAATCTAGGCTCCGAATGTGTCCCACTGTCTGCATACACTCCAAAAGGAATTATTGTTCTTTTTGCCTTTTTTTTTTTTTTTTTAAAACATGAGGAATTTTAGTCTTTGGGCTTTCTACAGTTCATACCAACATTTAAATACAAGAGAGAAGTAGAAGAATGACAAGGATGGGAAGGGACAGTCTCCTTCTGTAGGAGCACTTGATAATAAGTGCTGTGAAGGACAGGACACTAAAAATAGTGATGTAGGCTTGGTCCTGTGTCCCTGTGATCCTAAAACTCTATTGTATGCCTTCAAGTGGTACCCAGCAATCTTTTTAAAAAACTTTAATAGCCAGATAAGGCACCACTTGAATTTCTCTACTCTAGAAAAATATTTTTCTTCTTTCCACCACCCCCTGCACCCTTGGAAGGCTAGCTACATTTAAATTTAAAAGTGGGAATCAAGTTCCTCTGTCCTATTTGGAAGGTGAACATATGCACCTGGAATTGCCTTTGATAAATAACACTAAAAAAGGAGAAGAAAATAAATGGTAGAAGCCACCAAAATTCTGATTTCTATGCTGGCATCTGGCAATGAAATATGTCAGAAGCAATATGCTCTGAGACTGGATTGCTCAGAATGACAATGAGAAAACAGTGTGCAGGGGTTGCTAAATAGACTTGTTCTGTGCTGAGTGAGACTGTAATACATTGCTACATCAAGCAAGCACAACCACAGGTTCAGTTGTTTACACAGTGCTATTTTGTTCAATATCTTTCTGTCTTTCTCAGACTGAAACAAGTAAAAGCCATGCTTGATACCCATGGCAGTTCTGCTGCATGACATTATATTTGCAGAGCCTTAGCAAGTACGTTTTAAATGGTGAAGCTGATGAGAGAGTCAAATCCTGAAGATGCACAACCCTTCCTTTCAACACGTAAGTTTCTCTTCATATATTTGCCTATTATGGTTTTGCATCATTGCATATCTACTGATTTCATGATGGTACATTCATGCTGACACTACAGTCACCTGCATATTTCACAAGTATCTTCTAACTACAGAGACACAGTAGCAAAGCAGGAACCCTGTAAAATAACTACAGGATAAAATTGCTGAGGTGCCTTGCACCGATGTGTCTATATCCCAACTGTCAGGATTAATGAGAAAAAATGCAAGGTCCCTGGAGAGCTGAACTCTAACTCTTGCTCTTTCACAGAGAGTCCCACTTTCTTTGTGGCACTCATAAATCACTCCCCAGTCTCCCTCTCCACATCCTAAACCTCCACTTCATCTCTTGAGACAGGGGAACTTCATGGGACTCGCTGCCACTCTCCATTCACAGTGCCTAATGCAAGAAGCTACTGAAATTAGGGATGACGCTAGAGCCTACAGTCATAAAATTAATCATCTCTGAGCAACACTGCAAGCCCTGCATCAGTCATGTGCAGGAGGTGTGTAACCAGCACCTTCAGTTTTCCAGCTCTGCTTGCTGGTTTTTTTTTTTGTTGGTTTTTTTTTTTTTTAAGTAGGAAAAGCCAGGTGTTGGAGAGCAACAAGAGCCAGGCAGAGGCAGAGTAGTGATCTCACCAATCATGGAGCAGTCCCACAGCACCCAAACAGGGTGGGCAGAGCAGGGAGCTGGCAGCAGGGTCCCCTAGCAGGCAAGGCACGGTCATAAATCAGTCCTGTGGTCCTTTCAGAGAATCCAGACAGGAGCAGTAGAAGACAAGTCCAAAGACAGGACTAAAGACAAGTACACCCACAGCATCACACAGGCATAGGCTGCAAGCCCTGAGCTTAAATGGAGCTCCTGGAGCCATGGGCAGAGCCAGTGGCTGGGAGTCCCAGGTGAGACCGGTCAATGCAGTTAAGTCTGATTAGCACACAGGCTGGCTGCTGCCCATCTGCTCTTAACTTAAGCAGGCAATATATATAGCTTGTATACTGGACAAAAGGAGGCTAGTATAGAAACACAGTTCCTCTGATGCAGGTATTTTTTCGAATGAGAGAAGCACTGTAGCACCACAATACTCTGACATGTCAGTGCTGCTTTGCAGCACACAGCAATACAACAGATCTTCCTCAGATTACTCAAAAAATCCTACTGGAAAAATTGTACCACGAATCTAGAGCTGCTCTGTGTAACAACAAAAACATCCACCAGGATGGATGTCAGCCACTGAGCAATGAAGAACAGAACACAAACCGCAGCAGTAGTGGCAATGAATTACCAGCACAGTGCCTCTGCTCTCCAGCCATTGTATGTTTAAGGATGATCTACCACGCTATCCCGTTGATGTGTTGTTTTTTTTTTCTCATTATTAAAGAGTAGTTGCTTTCTAAGTAGATCTTTATATGCTTTTTAGTCCTTCAGCTGCTTTTTAGATGCAGTGAGTACATACCTGAAACACCAACTCCTAAAAAGCTTTTCATATCTGGGGACTGACAGAATCTGTTGCCAAAGCAATTCCTCTTGTCCTTAAAATTTTTATACAACAGGTTTATTTCTGATACACACATTGTGTTCTGGTGCTCCTCTCTCAGCACTGTATTGTGAGCTGGTTCTGATACTGAACTTACTCTGCAAGTAAAAGCATGTGATCTGTGCTTACACCGTTCAAACATGAGGTGGATCCAAGATCAGGGACGCACAGAAATGGGGATTTAATTTGGCTCAGGGAGGCTTTCAGGTTCTAGCAAGAACCAGAAGTTGTTTAGTTCTTCTGAATAGTACCTCGGTCCTACAGAAAGTAGGAGAGATTACTCTATTTTGCCTTTGAGGAAGTGTCAGATTAGATGAAACTAACTATGCCAGCTAGCTTTTTAAAAATCCTTTCAGTTCAAGCTTCGTAAAACAAGAATTCTTTGTTTTTAAGAAAATCAGGCACAGGTTTCCACACATGACAACCCAGCAAGTACTAAGAAATGGCCACACTGGATCTGTTTGCCTCTGGTGGCCAAATCCTGGTCTAGCAATGGGAAACCTGTGAGGTTCCACTCCCAGGGAAGAAAAAACAAGAAGTCTGATGCTGGAGATAAGTGTCTAGGGAAACCAGCTGAGTTCAGAGTTCTAGGGAGGCTGTTGGTTAGATAACAGATGTCTACGCACAATTATTTTGCCAACAGATGTCTGCTCAGAGCTGACAGCATGGTATTGAGCCAAAAAGTCTTGATGAGAGGGAAAGCACACAAGCTAGTCAGCAGAAGCCCATTGCAGCCACGATGACTTTGTTCATAGAGCTTATTATTAGTTTGGAGCAAGTGACAGAGTGACTTGCAGCTGTCTGTAGTATATTTTGTAGACTTATCCCCAGAGAGCTTGGAAAGGCAGCTTCAACCGAGACCATAGGGCTAAATTTTCAAGAATACCTCCACTTCCAAAGCCTGACACCAGGTTTGGCAGAAAAGAAGTTCTTGCAGCTGTAACTGTGACATACTTGGCTGGATTTGCAAAGAAAGCCACCAGGAGAAAATGCACCCCAAATCCTCCCTATTTTGGATCACATTTTCAAGACTTCATTGCATTTAGCCATGGTTCCCAAAATGGCACCTGATGTGTGGAGGATCTTTGCTGATCTGCCTGTTAATATCATTAGTAGAAAGTAAATTCTTCTGGAAATCTCACCCCAGTTCTGACTGCATTTCTGAAAAACTGCATTTATGTGCACACCAATAAAAAAAATCAACTTGCCTTTAATTATCTTCCAGAAGCAGGACTCCCAATAAACTGCTGAATTATACTCCCCCCTCCCCCCAGATTAGTAATTCTTCAATAAAATAGCCTGGACTCTTATGAATGGGAAAAATACAAATGGAATCACTCACTAGGCTGCTGATGGTCTCCTTATTTTATTGTTTCACCAATTAACCAAGCCTGAGAGCCTTTGAAGTATCAGCTGTGACAAGTTGTTTGACACTGCTGTCAGGCTTCATCATTCCCAATGAAAAGTGACAGTCCTGAGATTAAACTATTATTTCTTTACAGAGACGAGGAGTCATATTTACTCATAATTAATATGCAGGCTTTGACAGACCAGACATTTGTAGCACAATTTCAAATTACCAGCACCAAAAAAAAGACTTATTAACTGCAAATTAATATTTATGAGATGGGTGAGTGGCTAAATTTTCTTCCTTCAGTGGGAGATCGTTCCATAAAGAAGTAGTTTTCCTCTTTCAAGGGAAAAGTATTCAAAGCAAAACTTGTGATTTCACGTTTTGTGTCTGTTATGCTTGTTCAAATGCAGGGGGAACTCACACATTGTCAGAAGAGCGCTTTGGATGCTGCTTTCCACAAGTTTCTTTCCCAGTAAATTGATTAAACTCGGCACAGAGAAATCTCAGGCCGGAAATTAACAGTCTGGGCAAGTCTGAGAGCCTGTTTCAGCTTCCCATAGCAGACAGGAGCTGGTGAGAGCAATCACAAGAGGAAGAGCTAATCTGAGAAGTAGGCTCCATTCCCAGTCTCTTACAGGCTGCCAGTGGGCAAGAGTCGCGTGATATAGCTTGCAGCTTTGCACAGCAGAGGCGATGCCTGTATAAAGCAAGGCACTTCCCATGCCATGATGGTGCATTTAGCCATTCTGGGAGAACGGTTTGTGACACCCTCCTGTTCACCTATGGGCCCTAAGTCATGCAAAGGGATTCCAAAAGAGCCCTGGGGCTGTGTTCCACATAAAATTTGTGCAGCCGTCAGTTACAAGTATGCAAGACCCTTATAGCAGCTCCTCCAAGACACTTCAAAGGTGTTCAATGAGCAGTTCCCCCTCACCATGATCAAATCATCACTGTGACACCTTTAATTTTATTCTTTTTGACAAAAATCCTACTATGCATGTATTGTTCCATGCAATGAGGAAGAGAAAGCAGCCCTGTGCTCAGTCTGGTAGGCCAAGACTTGGATAGCCATTAACATCTCCTGCCAGGCCCTGGAAACGCACAGATCGTCTGACCATGGGACTGAATGTATGGCTTAGTGTGTTTTCAGCCCCTCTGCTATCTGTTCCCTCGCTGCAGTATAGCAGAGAAAGTCCCTATTCCCACCACCCTTACGGTCAGCCAGGCCTGGAGGGCAGCCTGCCAAACACGTACACAACCACGGCAAGCTCCGTGTGCCCACAGCAGCCTGCTAGCATAGCGTTGCACCCAATGGCAGGCAGATTTTGGCCTTGCAGCTTCAAGCCAGCACGGTCTGCTTCCAGGCACTTACGCGCCGGTAGCCCACACCGTACCCAGGCTCAAGGAGCCGCACTCCTGTTCCTATTCTGGGAGCCAAGCCTCAGGCTGTCGTACCATCTGTCTGTTGAGCATCTGAAACAATTGGAGCTGGCCTGATGTGGGCTAGATACGGATTAGAGTTAGCCGCTTTCTTCCAGACAGAGTATTTGTGGTCCTACAGGAGGTCTCACAGTGCTGCACAGAGGCAAAATGTTAGTGACCACGATACCTGGTAAAGTAGAGGCACAGAGAATCACCAGAGGCAAACATATGAACTCAGGTTTTCTGAGTCTCAGGCCTGTGCATGAGCCATTAAGCCAAGCAGGGACAATCTGAATACATTCAAAGAAGCTTCTTTCCCCTTTAAACACAGTTACTGTTTGAGAACAGACAGAAAATGAACACAGTAATCATTCTGCCATGCACTATCAAGCGTTATTGCTAGCAAGGCCTTTGCTAACCACTCTAATTCCTGAAATAGCTACAAGAAAATGGGGTCAGTAAAGTGCCAATTGTTCATTTAAATTACAGAGATGGAATCCAAGCTCTAACAATATTTGCAGAAAGAAGCTTCAAAGGAGCACAGGTGGCAATAATTAATTCCCAGTTTCCTCCTTTTGCGCAGACTGACCTTGATGAAGAAAAATTGTCTGAAACATAAAATAATGCAAAATTGTTTATTCAAAAACACCTCTAGTGACATAAACTATACCAGTAGAAAGGAGAAATTCTGCTCATTCTGCCCACATACGAGAAGCTGATGACCTTTTGTGTCATTAGTCTGAATCACATCCAGTATGGACAATACTGAAAGAATGGTTACTGGAGGAAGGCTGCTAGATCTGCACATAAGTCTTCCAAAGATGAAATATGAATTAGAAACTGAAAGCAAACAAAGAGGTCTTTGTTGCGATGACATGGCTGTACACTGGGAAGATTGGAAGATTTACCAAGACATGTGACAATACCATCCTTTTTAATTTGCTCGTTCATGCAGCTAGAATGGTGATATTTAATTCATGACTTCAATGCTTTTACCTCACACAAGTGATTTTCAGATGGTGGCAGGCAATTCATTCCATGCTGGATAGCTTCATCACCAAGATTCAACTCAAGTTACGTCATTTCTTCTCTTGTTCTCTGGAAGGTGCATCAAAATTCTGCAGTTAAGAGAAAAGCAGAATATCAAGGAGCGGCCATGCTGAGAGATATAGCAATTATTTGGGCAACCTTTACTCACTGAGAGCCAACAGGAGATATCCTGAAGATGACTGTACATAAGCAATGAACCTCCTTATGCTTCTTGGAGTCGGTGAGATAACGTACGACATGTGGAGAAGGCTGTGGGCAACTCAGTGCAAATACTTTGCGACAGAAACATAAGTTCTTCTATGCTTAAAAAGGCAATGATCAAGGCCTCCAACTCTTACCACAACCCACAGAATACTCGTAGTAGTAACAAGTGACTGACAGCAGATGAAGGGCCATCAAATCTTGCTTTCTACCATAACTGCATCTTCTGAAAATGCTATAATTGAAAAAGCAGTGGTCAGTAAGCAAGCGCTAAACAGACATGAGCTACTGAACATTAATTTCATTTAGAAGCCCTGTGCTGTGGCTCCCTCTTTAAATTAATTTAGTTTAGAAGTCACATCAATAACTGTGCCAGCACCAAACACCTATGGGCTGAGACTCTGCAAACAGCCATTCCATCATGTCAGAGCTTCTTCTCTCTGGAAACTCTGGCTGCTAATTAGCTGAAACATTTCTGACAATGGACCATAATTCACCAAGGTCTTTTGCAAGTGCCTATTTTCTCAGAGTTAGTGTAGTTTCAAGGCTTAAAAGAAAAGTGACTCCTTTAGCTGATTCTCCATCTTGGCAGTAGTTTGCCTTCTCTTGCACTAGCTGTATTATGCCAGGCACATGATACAGTAAAAATTGATATTAAAGAGATGGTGGTGGTGTTTAGGCCAGTATTGCATCTTGGAAACATTTGCTGTCAATTAGGGAAGTCAGTGCATACTCTAGGACAGATTCTCAGTTGGAATACGTAGTAGTGTACTTCCTTGTAAGATGATTGTGCTGTACAGATTACTGCAACTGAGGCCATGTATTTCAGCAAGAATAAGCCAATTTGCACTGACAGAGAATTGATCTTATATTCTAAAAATTTGCTAACAGTCCTGTGTGCTTTAGCATTCACTAGAGTGTCGGGTACTTCTTGGTCCCATTGTAATTCAGATGAGTGTTCCCATCAACTTCTGTACAGCATCTATTCTGAAAGGGACACTGCCATGCTCAGTCTGGCCAAACCTAACATTTTAGGGTCCACTTCCCTTTACCCAATGGAATACCATCTTTTACTAGCATGCTTTCCATCAGCTCTCAAAGGGAGATAGGTTCAATGCAACTCTGATGCATTTGGAATTCTTGCCACTAGCTATTATACTTCTTGTCCTCTAGACAGAAGTTTTTAAACCACCCAAATGTTAAAAGAGTTACACCTCCATCTCAAAATATGACTACCCTTAAAGGTGATTTTTAAACAACTGGTCCTCCAAAAGCTGTCTGGTTTTGATTGGTATTAACAATCTACCCGGGAGATATAGATCCTTCTTCTCACTGACGCTCTTCCTTCTAGTGTTGAAGCTGTATTTACTTTGATGACACCACCTACTTATTAAACTTAAGAGTTATCACAAATCACTGCTTACAAACCTTGTTGCAGTCAGGCACTTAGAAATGTAAAATTGCATTCAAATTACATACTACCTTTTTCTCTGAAATACCAAAATCACTGCTAAAAGAGACCTTCAAGCACCCTTAGCACTTTCCAAAATTCTGCCTTTAACCAAGGTAGGGAGAGATTCTTTTCGATATTTTTAGTTAAACATTCCCCTCAAAATTACTCCAGTAAAGGCTACATGTATAAGGGAGCTGCAAGAGTTGGGTAACTCCTCAAGGGTTGGCAAGCTGGGAGCTGAGGGTGGCCACGACACAAGCAGGGCAATGACCTCACTGATGGGGCACAATCCTGCAGTGTCCAAGCTGGGCAGCCCAGGCAGCGACAGCTTCCATGAACAGTCCAGCAACCATAAGGGAGAGTAATGAGTCGGGGTCCACTGTCAACCCAGGAAACCTGAGCAACAATCTTGGAACAGAACTGGAACAGCTACAACTTCGCTCAGACCAAGACTCAAGGCCTGGGCTTGTGATTAAATGGAGCTCCTGGCCAATGAGCAGACAGCGAGTGTAGAAGTCCCAGGTGAGGTCTCTCAGGGTAATTAGAGCCCACTGGTGCACTCTGGACTCTGACAAAATGTGAATACAGATTTTAATAACAGCATGACCAATCACACAGAATGAACAACAGATTCAAATGAGTCTTAGCAATTATTTCCTGTAGGCTGAAATATAGCTGCAAAAATACCTGCTTAATAATTTAGAAAAATGGAAAAAAATCAGTCTTGTTTGCAAACACTGCAGTACAAAAGTTTAAAGGGGTTAAATTAATCAATCAAGTAAATTATTAATTACAATTAGCTCATCCCTTAGTGTTATGGTAGCATGCAAATGCATCAGCCATCATCAGGGCTCATTGCGCTGGTCCCAAAAGGGACTTTGCAAAGTACAAACACAGTCCTATAGGCACTAGGAGAGAAGACCTCCTCCAATTGAATGTCCCGCCACCAGTCTGCCAAGGTCAAACTACTCTTCTTCTTACCTGGCCCAGTAAATCATTATATTCTACAAGAGAGAACATTCCTTTAGTAAGAGTGACTGTGAATGTTGCTTAGCAAGACCCTGCTATCCTGAGGTTAGGCGGGGACATGTCACCCAAGCCCTTGTGAAGTTTGGATTCACAGGTTGATGGTTATCTCCCTTTCTGACATCCCTGCCCCTATGCACCCAATATATGCAGTCAGGTGATGGGATCCTGGATTGTGCTCATGGAACGAGGGACCACAGATCTCAAAATGATCATTACAGTGCTCATCCTGGAGGAACTTTGGGCAGCAGCTTAGAGTTTCAATGACAGAGCAAGGAATATAGTGCGGGTCCCACAAGTCACAGTCCAATGCTTGATTCAGTGGACCACAACCCAGACTGCTTAAAAAAAGGCTTAAAATATACATAGCATAAAGCTTTTACCTATTACTCTATCACAATCAATAGGACAATTCCATTCTGCAGAACTATGTTCTACTTAAACTCAAAAGACTGATTAGAACAAAAGTTTCAATAGTATATTTTTGCGATACCATTTATTATCCCACATGGTTTGACACAGTGTAGTATATTGCACCTATAAATCAGTTGCAGCAAATTATTTAATGATGCATTAACTGTGGAATTTCACATATATTACAGTTCTTTAGCCAATGTTGAATGCTTTTTCAATAGCTTAATCCATCCCAGAAGTACCGAAGCAGGCAGATTCATCCATCATCAGAGTGCACAGTCTTCTCTTTGCTCTTTTTATTTTATTAAAGCCCTCGATCTACAAGCATGGCATTAAATAAGTCCCCACAGCTCTTACTGCACAATATTCCCACCACTATCCTCACCCTTCTATCATAAAAAAAAAAAAATCTTCACATTCTCTATTAGATTCTTGCTATGCTCTGGCACAGCTTAAGCCTGGCATTGACCTGGGCCACATTGCTGAGAACTCATAGATGATACCACAGCTATATGTGTGAAGATATTAAAACACATTATTTTTACATTGCAGAAATTAAGTATTCAATTTGATGAGAAAGGTCGAAAATACAAGAAGTGAGTCTACCTAGAAGAGGACAGAGAGGAGGAGAAGATAGAAGAAAGTATGATTACAGAAGAAGAAATTTTTAATTTGTTTTAACTTCCAAGGTATCCCTTGCTGAAGAGTCATCTGAGGTCCTTGAGGCATCCAGAGTTGGACCAGAAAACGATTGTGGAATTGTTTTTTATGAATACCAGACAGTGAAATAACCTTCTTTAGTTTTATGATATTCAACTTGGGGCGCTGAACCCAAACAGTACTTTCACAGATAGAAACCTAGCAGTTTTACTCTTCAGCACTACACTTGGCACCTGCATAAGAGGGTGAGTACTCTGGACCTTCATGGAGTTCTATCTGTGCACCTCAACAAGTTCCTCCATTTGGGGAAAATCCTTACAACCTTTAGCTGTTAGGATCTTGCATGATCACCTTTCCATCTTCCATCCCCTTCAGCTGCTGTGTGAAACAGCTTCAATCCTGGGGAGCAACATGGAGAGTAGTGATGGATGTCTCTTCTGCCAGTTGTCATTGCAAGCACAGAAGGACAGAAGAACTCACTTCTGGCTATTCCTCTTGCCAGTTGTCCCTCCTCTCTGCTCACTCACAGAGATAAATGCTGCCGTGGTAGAATATAGCCTTAGGGCAATTATTCTGTACAATATGCAATGTTAGCATTGTATTTCATTGTATAACATTGGTTTTAAATGCTCCTCCCCTTCAGCTGGTACCTCCTTCACTTTAATATTAATTGTCATTTTGATATATGCTTTTTCTTCTACTTTCTTTTCTTTGTGTCCTTTCTTTGGTAGCAATTTACGCAGATCCTGCAAGGCCAATCTTCTTTATGCAGATTAATGATGGCAAAAGGACAGAGTTGGATGATGTTGCTTTCTTTTTCTTCTTTAGAAATGCAGCACACATCTCTGAGGCACTCTTCCTGGGTTTGGAGATTCTTCTTAGGCCAAATCTAGGATACCGAGTTTGATAAATGGAAGCACTTAGGAAAGTCAGCGTGGTCTCTAGCAGAGGAAAATGGGCTGGAACTATGGAGGCAATGAGGAAATCAACAGCCTGTAATTCAACAGCATACGGGGAGAAAAGGTCACCCCAGCTACCTTTCCTAACAACTGCTGCAGAAAGAAGGCAGGGGGACAGGACGAGGTTTGTCAGGACACGAAGCCTCTCCTTTGAGTGGAGTCAGAAGGATGTCTCCAGCCAGCGTACGATCCCAGAACCTAGCACTGAGCAGACTTCTTACATCACCTGTACAGCACACACACACAAACACACACATAAGGCGTAGGAAGTAATGTTGCAGTATTCTAGCAACAGTGTGGGAATGCTCAGTGAGAGACCTTATAGGAAGAGAAAGTGAGCCATACAGGCACTCCTATGCCACATACTCACAAGTACTAAGACGTGTGTGTGCAAACAGTCTGCTCAGCATTCAGGCACTAAGAGGTTTTTATCTCACAGTCATCATTCTCATGATGACACAGAGAACAAGGGACACTGGCTATCCAGTCCACCTTAGCATCTTAGGATGACAACCATATGTTGGTTTTTCACATGCTTTTTTTGTTCTAAACCCTGCAGGAACTGGTAGTGATCCCACAATTAATCCATCTCATCTTTCAAGCTCATATAAACAGTCAAGAACATTTCCAAAGACAAAATATTTCTTAAGGAAATAGTTGCCCTCCTATAACCCCTTGTCCCAGATGCACATACTTCAGTGAGTAATATCTCAAGGGGTCAGAGCTTTTTTTTTGGTGCTGAAAACTAAGCAGATTACGTTACTTTTGGAGTCCCTCAAATCATCCCGATACACAAGCACTTTACTGAAGGTCAACAGATAATAATTCAAGGGTCATAGTTTAGAATTAGCTTGTTAAAGCCACTAGTTGAAGTTGTTTTATGCAAATAACATTTCCTGCCCCACATAGGATTGTGTTTTGCACATTTTCACATGCTCCTCTCTTATCTAGTGATGTCATTTCTCATTGACAATTCAGGTATTCATCTCAGCTAAGCATATTTTGCAATGTGTCACTGAACTGGTAATCCATCTCCTGCTTCCCTTATCACTGGGTATGGAACATTTAATAATCGACACTTTATACAGTCAGTATTAAATCATTTTGGCAGAACCCTTCATTCATTGATCTCAAGACAATCCTTTCTTTCCCCTCCCTGTGCAAGGAGTGGAGGAGCAGGGAGAAAGGAGAAGCCAATCTGGACTGCTAAGAGTAATGGGATTTTTCTAGTGAGAGGGAGGAAGAAAGAGGGGAACCTGTCCTGTTCTTTGGTGGACTTTCAAAAACTGTGTGGTAGCAAAATCCTTGCCCAACCTCAGTAAGCACAAAGCACTATCTGTATCTAGTTTAGTGCTGCAATTTACTTCCTCTAGCCAAGGGCCAGCAAATTCAGGGCTGACTCCAACACTTCCCTTACATGTATCACTGCAGTAACCCTTTGTGCATGGGCAAAGAGATAAAAAGCAGAGCTATGTAGATAAGAAAGGAACAGAATAGCTGAAATTAGAGGCTTAGTACAGTTTTCTGAACCTCCTGCTCACTGTCCCTAGCATGCCAGGCCAGGGAGCTCCAGCCTGTGCCCCTCTACCGCTATGCCTGCTCTCTTGGCTGCTGCTGTCAGGGTGCCCTTGGTACTGGGGGCATTGACTCCCTCCCTGCACCGACAGAAGCACTGGCTCACGTCTCATCAGCTGCATGAGGACAGTTGCTTTCTCTCCAGTTACAGTTGGGCAGACCGTGTATCTGTTTCCATTCCTGTCTCATACCTCTTTGTCCCTCTTTGATCTCTCTGGGCTGACAAGTAAATTTCTTTTGCTGCCCATATAAGTTCTCCCTTCCACATCCTCACTTTCCTTCACAGCCCCATGGTCTCCTTCCACATCTCTCCTCGCATTCGACCTAAGAGGTAAATATCTGCTAGGGATGAGTGGCATCACACTTTGCACCCAAGGTGTCTTTGTCCTGGCTGGGCAGCAGATGCCCAAACCATGTCTCTCTACATACACAAGTGCATTGTCACCTAAATGGGAAGTACAGGTGACAGCTCTGAAAATGGAACTGTATCTAAAAGGAGAAGGATCTATTTCACAGAATCACAGAATCACAGAATAGTAGGGGTTGGAAGGGACCTCTGTGGGTCATCTAGTCCAACCCCCCTGCCGAAGCAGGGTCACCTACAGCAGGCCGCACAGGACCCCGTCC
>Ga0065711_1030455_pt1 | contig 32448 bp, 14 predicted proteins | sample Hoacrofraction12_FD_59098 | JGI IMG/M metagenome (GOLD analysis project Ga0065711, IMG submission 59098) | Hoatzin crop microbial communities from Cojedes, Venezuela - Epithelial fraction 12 v2 (version 2) | ecosystem: Host-associated > Birds > Digestive system > Esophagus > Crop | place...
GTCCTGTGCAGCCTGCTGTAGGTGACCCTGCTTCAGCAGGGGGGTTGGACTAGATGACCCACAGAGGTCCCTTCCAACCCCTACTATTCTGTGATTCTGTGATTCTGTAACCCAAAATGCACCTGTACCATGAGCCCAGACTAAATTGCTATTACTCAGGGACGATATTTTGAGTTATTGTCTATCTAAATGTCTGCTAAGCAGTCATCAAAACCAACATAAATACATCTGGTTTTAAGAATTATTAGGCAATAACAGAAAACCAACTAGAAAGTGTCACTACGCTACTCTGAAAACCTAGAGAGATTTCACATTTCAGCTACTGAGTAAAACAGTCTGGTCCTATAGGAAAATGAAAGAAAGCACACAGAAATCAAGCACAATCTTCAAAGATTTGGAATATCAGCTTTCTCAGGAGATTTTAAAAGTTAGGACTTATGAACATGGAAAAGAAATGACAGATGAGAGTAATATTTAATGAATTACAAAAATAAATTATAAAAATAGAACTGACATGTAGGAAACTAACAGAAAATTGCTATTACTCTTTTTCACAATAGAAGAACTAGGAGCCATAAAGTGAGTTTTTAGTTAACAGATTTAAAGTAAACAAAAGTAAACACTTTTTCACATGATATATAACTGAGTGGTAAAAGTCATGTTGCGGATACAGAGCTGATAGAGCCTTTTTTCCATGCCAGATGTGGCTTTGGAAGCCACACAGCTGCAATTTGTTGTTAGGTACAGACATCAGCACTGCTGGCCTGCACCATCCTCCTGGGGGGGGTTAAAAACTGCTTCAACTCAAAGAAATTTTGCCTAGTGTCTATGGAAAAAAAATCTGGCTTCTGGAAAAAGGAAAAGATACTAAAAATGTGACCAAATTACTATAGGGTTAAAACTGGTTCCAGTCTTTCATACCTAACGATTTGGAATGCAAAGAAACCATCAAATAATTTCCAGCCCTGTAATACCTCCATCCCCTCCCGTGTCTTTCAAATTTGCCTGTCTCCCAGTTACAGATGTAGTTCATGAACCTTCTTCAGCTGACTTAGTTCATCTGTAGATAATACCACTCAGGAAAATGAACCCACAAGTCCATTTAAAATCCAATGAATTATGAAACTGAAGTCAAAGAACTGCTGGCCTCTACTCATCCTATACTGTCCACTGGTGTCTATTATCCCATTCAAATGCTCTGAAGTGAGTCATTACTTAATTAAATTACTGAGAGCTGAGATTACAGAGCAACCACATAAAACATTCAGAGAATTAGTTTTGAAGAGAAATAAAAATGTGAACCATTGTATTTCTCAATTATTAATTGCATCACCTCTGACATTCATGGGGTTCTTTCATATGATACTTCAGATTGTATCTGACAAAATACCTGGTAAGAAACTCAGCTATGTGCTTTATTCAGTATCAGGGTAGTGAAAAGAAAACTCTGACACTGAAGATTGTATCTGACAAAATACCTGCTAAGAAACTCAGCTATGTGCTTTATTCAGTATCAGGGTAGTGAAAAGAAAACTTTGGCATTGAAGATTCCAACTATATATGTTAAAATTTAAGAAATTCAAAGCAAATCCAACTGTTTACATCCATCTAATGTTAGAAATGGTAATTGAGAAGAATGCATTGAACTATCACATCTTTTGTTACAAATGTGATAATTTGAAAGGAAATTAATATTTTAAGCATACAAACTTATAAATTTTACATTACCCACGCAATAAGCAAATAAATTATTCATATTATGCATAAGGAAAGGCGTGTGTCACCAAAACACATTTGCTTCTTACCTGTAAATTAATGAGTGGTTTTATTCTAATTACTCCACTTTTTTCCAGTACCTAAACTTTTTAAAGCAACTGCCCAAGTATATTACCTGATAATGTTTTACACTGCCTATGTAACAATGGGCAGCTTTTCATAAGAAAAGTCCAAATGCTGCGTACTGAGAAAAAAAGTAATGCATGTAATTTAACAGAACATGGTATAATCATGTTGATTAAAATAATATATATGTATGGGACTTGGATTATAAATGGCTCTGTGAAGGTCTTTCTATATGTATACATATGTGCAACTATATATACTTTTATATATATATAAAGTAAATACATTGTAGCTTATAATTCTTATCTTCCTTTTGCAGAATGAAGATTTCATGCTACGCTAACTTCGAGTTTATTGATAACACACGAAGATTTTGTGGGGGACTGACTGTGTTGCAGTGAGCTATGTATTCCTTGTTACTTGATAAGCGGAACATTTGTTTCTTGTATTTAAAATTAATCAGGATACACAAGCTTCTATCTAACTTGCAGCGTTTTATTAGTTCTGTCAATGTCATTTGCAAATGTGATAGCTACCACCGATGGTTAACAGCTTATTTATTTATGCTGAACTTGTACCAATATACTGGCCACAGCAGTCATATAATCCAGTTAGGTATGGTCATTTAACTTGCTTCTGCACAAAATGCAAGAGAAAATCCTGCTCATGTAAATAAATAAATAAATAACTCTGCCTGTTTTATTTAGAATATTCTAGGAATATCAGAAAAATTAAAGCCTTGTATTACAAAGTTCTGCTTATAGATCAAATTTTACTCAGTAAAGCAGATTCACACCTTCCACACTTTCACAACACACACACACGCTTGATATGCAGTTTGATTTTAAACATTTTAAATATATGGAAAAATTAATAACTTGGTTTGAATAAAGAGTCTAAACTACTGAGAAACAGTATTTTAAAGAGAGAAGAAAGTCACAGCAGAGCAACAAATTCCATATACTTGTGTCAAAAATAGATAGCTTTTTTCCTTGTACTGAAAGGCCTCAATACATCATCTTTACTATTACATTTATTTGATAGAACCAAGGGGTTTTGTTGCATCAAACTGAAAAAAAAAGCTTTCTGTTTGGTGATATATAGTCTGGGTACAGAGAAATCATTTAGATGGGAAAATCATTGAGAGTTGAGACGAATGAAACAAGACCTCTGGAGTCTACATTTACTGACTGGATATTAATTCGTGTCATTTGGGGTGGCACTGGAGCTAGATTATTTCTGTATGATGTATTTATATTAATGTGTCTGTGTCTGGTTTTTAGCATTGTTGCATGAACTGAAAGACTGAAGGGATCACTTCGTCCTGGGATGGTCTTCCGCTTCCACTTGAAATGGGCACAGATTGTCTCTCAGTTCAAAGATGCTACCCTGATAGTCTTCCTGGGAGAAAAATGCTTTGCGTTCCAAGATATCAGGGGCATATTAGGAGAATTGGCAGTGGGTGGTATGTGCTAGAGGCATTTATTTTTCTGTTTCAAAAAGCCTGGGGCAGGCACAGTTCTGATCTGTATTTTAGCCATGACTGATGCCTTTACATTACCTAAGAACATTACAGAGCATTATGAAATATTATGTATAGGAAAAATATGACTGAAGTGTGAGATTTGAATGTCTTTTATTCAAAAATTTCCTATTCTAACCACTCCATGTAGGCCAAAATGAAGGTAACTGCCTATAAATCAAAGCTGTGGTGTTAGAAAACATAATGATGGGTTTTATTCCTCTGTCCTGCAGAAACACAGTGCCAGGCTGACCTACATCAGGATATTGCTGCTTCTGAAGCCTAAATTTTGTGTGGCTGGGCATGATGAGCTATCTGTTGTATATTGCTGGATGGAGTGAAACTGCTTCCCAGCAGGGCTTTCTAAATGAATTTTTGCTGTAAGTCACACATCCAACTGTAGTGTGTTCGCACAGTTGCCAGACACACAACAATAAGAAAGGTTGTTTTGTATGATGACTACAAAGGAGTCACCCAGTGCAGCACTTCAGAGTCATGGCCGTTAACTTCTTGTCATGTTTCACAGCAGGAACATAGGCATAAGAGAATCAGGAGCTCTGCTTTCAGCAGCTTTTTCCTTATCTTTACTCCTGGGAGCTAAAGTATTCATCTAGGTTGCCTGACACTTAGACCTCTGTCTAACAGCAGACTTGATTTTGTTTGTTGGCCTAAAGACTGAGGGGACAAAGTCCAGGCTCCCCGTACGCAATTCCACTGTCTAGTTTTATTATTCAGGGTTTTTTTTAAGTAAATTTGATTTAAACTTATTACATTTTCTATGAGTTGACTCTCAGGCATGGCAGAAATACAAGTAAATAGGAAATGCAGAGCAGAAAAACATTTCCTGAACTCCTCTGTTTTTCTGATGTTCTTCAATTAGTGGAAAACAAATCATTAACGACTCCAATGCTTTCAAAAATCTCATGATTAATTTTTGCTATCAAGTTTGGACAGACAATTAGCCTGGAGAAGGCTGAGATGGGACCTTATAAATGTCTACAAATACCTTACTGGTGGATGTCAAGAGGACGGGGCCAGACACTTTTCAGTGGTGCCCAGCAACAGGACAAGGGGCAACGGGCACAAATTGAAGCACAGGAAGTTCCACCTGAACATAAGGAAGAACTTCTTCACTTTGAGGATGACGGAACCCTGGCCCAGGCTGCCCAGGGAGGTTGTGGAGTCTCCTTCTCTGGAGACATTCAAGACCCACCTGGACAAGGTCCTGTGCAGCTTGCTGTAAGTGACCCTGCTTTGGCAGGGGGGTTGGACTAGATGACCCACAGAGGTCCCTTCCAACCCCAACCATTCTGTGATTCTGTAATGATTTATGTTAATTTGTTCTTGTGCATTTAACTTGACAACCCGGCACTGGGCTCAGCCCCTGCCCAGCGATGCCACAGCAGCGTCAGTCTCCAGCTCCCCACAGCCCTGCCATGCCCAGCCATGGCACCCACAGAGCCAGGCCCACCTACGGGCCCACATCCCGACGGGCTGCCCCAGGTGCCCCCCGGGACTGCCCTGCTCCTGGCTGGGGGTGGGATGGGCACTGGCTGCCAGGCCCTGCCATCACCCACGCCGGGGGCCCATGACACTCTAAGAGAAGAGATCTGTTAGATCAGTGAGTGAATTACTAATTATATCAACTCATATCATGTGATCCTTTTCACAGACTTACCAAGTTCCTTCTTTAAATTTGTTTGTTTTCCTGCCGAATCTGTCCTTGGTTCTTGGTAGGCTGCTGTGGTGGGCTGACCTTGGCTGGCTGCCAGATGCCCATGCAGCCGCTCTGTCACTCCCCCTCCTCAACAGGACAGGGGGAGAAAACAAGATGGATGTGGGGTGAGACAAAGACAAGATCACTGACCAGTTTCTGTCAGGCGAGACTGACTCAACTCGGGGATAATTAATTTAATGTATTGCCAGTTAAAAACAAAGTATGGTGAGAAACAAAGATAAAAATGGGGCTGCAGCCAGCCCAGCCCCTCTCTGCCGCCCCGGCCTCCTCCCGCCTCTCCCTGCTCCCGCCCGGGCCCTGCCCAGGGGCTGCAGGCCAGCCCCAGCCCCGCCGGGGTCCCAGCTCTCTCTCCCGCCGGGGGGCCTGGAGCCCCTCCCTCCCTCCTCCCGCTCTCCCCTCCCCGGGGCTCGCAGGGCCGTTCCTCACACGCTTTCCCTCAGCCCCGGCTGCTGGGCAGCGCTTTGTCCTTTCTCCCCCCGGCTTTCCCCGAGGCGGCCACCCGTGGCTGCGGGGCTGGGCCGGGCCCTGCGCTGGGGCCGCTGGAGCCGGCGGGAACCGGCTGGGGCAGCCCTGTCGGTGCCAGCACAATTCGTCAGGGCAGTCAGAGCCTCGCGGTGCAGCCAGGGCCTGGACGCCAGCGAGTTAACGATGCCGGCTGCCTCTTCTCAGTTTTTGTCTTTCTCCACCGCATACAGTATCCCTCAGTCTCCAGCTGACTCGCAAAGATTCAACTCTTGTAGTTGCCCACTTTTTCTTCTTGTTAAAAAGCTTCTGCCCTCTCAAAAATGAGTATTGTAGATTTCTTTTGTCCCCAGCTTTTGCTGCTGTGTGGTGTTTAATGGTGGTTAAAGGTGTGGTTAAAGGTGTTCAATCTGAAGCACAGTACGCTGCTCTCATGCGACTCCCTTTAAGAGGAAAACCCCACGGGAGGCAGTTTCTCCTCTCGTGGTTTCCCCGGCCACCTACCCCGGGCAGCAGTGGCTGCTCCTGTCCAAGTGGCCGGACCCAGCGGTGCGGCCCGCACCTGCCTCTGCTCTCCAGGCATTGCACCCACACAACAACAGAGCTTGCTTTAGAGGCTGGTGAACTTCAGTCTTTTCCACTGCTTTTGGTGTGCTTTGCCTACTAATTCTTGATCACTTTACACGATGCCTTTTCCAGGACAAGCCACAAATTTGGGGATTTTTGCTGCTCTGCTACTATGTATTTAAAGAGAGAGCAATACACATAAATCATGCAAACACAAATGCTTAAGTTACTAGCATTTTTCTATATTATTATTTTTACAGAATTTTCTCTTAAATGAAATATTTTTTCTTCATTTCCTGACTTTTCCATTTTTTTTTTCATTTCTACTCATGTTTTTATAATGATTTTGAGTCCAGCAATATTACGCCTGTAAGCTGAATTTTCTTTAGTTTCTCCTAGTATTGAAACATATCAAGATTTAATTACCATTTTTCCTTCTGTTTTTCGTGCTATTTGAATCATTAATAATTTAACTTTTTCAGAACATGACCTGTTTTCCGAATGTAGACAAATTTATAATGCTAGCTATCTATGAAGAAAAATAAGTCGATTCTGTTATGCAAAGAGTTAGCAAATGCATAAAGAGGATTGAGTTTCTCTGCAGTATGACTTACATTTCTAACAAGTTCTAAAAAGAGATAAAGTATAATGGGAATAGGAGGAAGAATAATCAGAGGAGCCTTGACGAAGGGAGGGTTTGCCTGGGCTGTCTACTAATATGCTTTAGAGAAGTCAGCATGCACATAGAGAAGCAACACTGCAAGCTGTCCAAAGGGCACCTCTTTTTACAAAATCTCTACAGCAGATATTTCTATATCATTGAAGTCCAGCATTTCCATAGCATTTTAAACAAATCACTAGTCATGCCCCCTCTACAGGTTATGCACCTTATAAATTTAGAACTGACCCTTAAAATTAAGGTCATCTTAGCTAGTCTTCCTTCCTTCCTTCCTTTTGTTCCTTCCCACAGGTACATAGAATAAAACTATTTTATTTTGGTCATTCCCACCAAGGGACAAAGCTATCTGTATTTTAAATTTTTTTAACTGTCATTGCTGAAGAGGTGGAGATGTATATCAATGCAAGTAACATCAGAAGATTGTCAGACAGCTGTTCACCAAAACTGAAGAGCATGATAGAAAAGGCTGAGGAGAGGAGGAGGGGGAGAAGGAGAGAGATTAACCTCAAATTCTTTACTGTCTTCCACACTCGAGACAATAAGCAACTGATTCAAGAGACCGGATTTCAATATTACTGTATATTAGGTGTGAAGGTCATCACATACAGCTCATTGGTAGTCAAATAAAAAAATATTACAGTTTTAGGAGTTACTAGAAAAGGAATAAAGTCAAAACTGGAGTGTGCATAAATACATATCTATGATGTACCCATGTTTTGAATGTCGCAGAACATCAGTCTCAAACACAAATTAAAAATAGGTTTGTTTATAGAATACTTGTGTACAAAGCAAAAAGATTATTGAAGGGATATCTGGCCACCTACCCCAAAGTCATCATTAGACTCATGATACCACTTGGTTTTGAAAATCGTGTTTCATGACCTACTCTTAAGTCAAGCAAAACCACCACACTTGCTGAAATAACTCATTCAAAATACTGTCCCAAATATGACCAGCTGCCAAGTGATACGCAGCAGTGATTCCTAAATAAATTTGTAGGTCTCCTGGACATAAATACAGGGGTGAAACTCTAGAGATCCTTCTACCAGTGACTACTGGAAGCTGAGAATTTATAAAAAAGAATGGGATGATAACCTCATGCAGTTGCCGTATTCTTCGCTATGAACTCCTTATTTGTCAATGTTAGAAAACAGAATTGATTAACTCAGTACAATCTTCCTTACATCAGCATGATTTTATGGAATTACTAAATCAGGAAGATTAAATAGGGCTTACACAACATTCTTAAGTCTTGATTAAGAACAATTTTATTTTATAGATCATTTAATGACAATTGGAACATACCTCAAGAGAATGCAATGGTCTGTTGGATAACTGCAAAGAGCCACATTGACATGAGCTCTTCTTTAAAGGTCAAAAACAGTTGGCAAAATCTTTGTTGACCTGCATGATGTTGGTGTTGTAAACAGGGTTTACTAATATCAGGTGGCCACAAATAAGCCTGGAAATTGGGGAGAGAAGGAGTAAACATCTGAACACCACTTCTTGAGTAGATCAACACAGAAATAGGAGGGCATAGAAGGGTAAGCATAATTTTGAGCTGAAGTATAATTGTTTTCTTATATGGCTGCCAGTCCCATGTCTTTGAAATCTAAAATTAAAACACCGAGGTAAAATAATAAAAAAGACCCAAAGGATAGGCAAAAAGCATGGAAATTACATCTGTATAGGAAACCAGCAAAAACTTCTGTCATGGTCTGGAAGTATTACAAGTCTTGGGGTTTTTTTGTTACTAGAACTTCTCACAGGAAATGAGAAGGATCATGCTAATACTTAGGAGGGAGGACAAGTAAATGGAAGCCATCTTAGAATTCATATCCTTAAGATGTAGATGGCTACAATAAGATGAAAGATTTCAAAGTTGACTATGCTAAATATATTTCTGTAAGCTGAAATCTGTTTAATGCTTAGCCTGGGGCTCACTACACTGATATAGCCACAGAAGGAAGGCTAGAACAAGTAAAGCAGTTGTGCGAGAGGCATCCCCTAGTCCTTCCCATTTCTTCCTGTCTGTTCAAGATTAGCCGATTAAAAAAAAAAAAGGATAGGGGTACACTGTCTCTCCTTAGCTGACATCAAAGACTACACTAGGAACAACGATGTGCAAAATACGGTAGTGATGCATATCAGTTCCCTTTGGGAGGGCTGTACATTATTTTCCCATTTCAGCACTGAAATCAGAGTCCCGGGATGCTTAGCCATCCATGCCTTGTGTGTGATTCAAGAGTGATGCAAAATGTCTACCTCTTTCCCACCCCTTACACTTATCTTCCTTTCTCTCACTCTTAGTAACTCACTCTCCACGGAAGGAGTGTTGCAGAAGTACCACACCCTTTGCCAAAAGCACTGCTGTATCTATTTTTGTTCATGGCAAAAGTAAATAGGTAGGGAAAAATCAGCTAAGATCTCTACAATGATAAAACACTGTCATTTTGATCAAATTCTTATCACAAAAGCAGTCTCCTCCCTTCCAAGAGTTTTGATGTCATTGTGGCTTCAACTTTTCAAAGAATTTCTTAACAACAATTAGTTTCAATTTGGCAAGATATTTACAGTATATGACAAGGCCTTGCCTTGCCTTACATTACTCCTCTAGAAAATGTGATTTATGATCAAACCTATGAGTCACCAGAGTAAGATCTCATTTTTATTCCTGTCCAAATCACAGAAAAATATAACCTGCTATGTTTCCTCTAACCAGCATTTCTGCTTAAAACTGCCAGTAGCACCAGAGTCTTGTACAGATATTTTAGATTGTACAGCTTCCCTTCTTGTTGAAAGGCTGCAATAAAAAGTAACCACAGACAATATTTTAGAGAACTATACCTTCTTGATTTAGTTTATTATATACTGAGCATGATTTCATATGGCATAGAATATCCTGTTTGGCTTCTTTTGGTCAGCTGTCCTGGCTGTGTCCCCTCCCAGCCTCCTGTGAAAATTAACTCTATCCCAGCCAAAACTAGGACACACTATCACATCATAAACTTTTACTTCTTCTGTTGCCTTGACTTTGCCTGGGAAGAGAAGATAAAAGCTCCAGGAACCAATTTGTTAGTTCATTTTTGGTGAAATAGCATCTTTGGACTTTTTGATGTTTCCTGTCTCACACTTTATAATGGCGTGACTATATTGTTTAACCATTTAATTTGCTAACAGCACAGAAAAGATAGAATCACCCTTACTGCAGATGACATTTATATTTATATAAAAAGTCTTCAACTGAGAAAGAAGAAAGAGCCTGCTTCACAGGTTATTTTGCTTCCTCTCTTCTACATGTGTATTAATTCCCTAAAACAGGGGCACCTTTATGATTTTAACTACATTCATATGTTAAAGAAATAAATTCTTACTGTACTGAACTGCAGTTTTGCATCATTTCAGGTGTTTCTTGCTACAAAAGAGAATAAAAGATTGTCAAAATACTTAAAGTAACAGTATTGAGGTCTAATATACGAAAAGATCAAGAGAAAAACAACAATGACATTTATGCATGCGTATAAATCCATTCCTATGTAAGCTTAAATCTGTTAGTAAATCTGCTAAACTGAGGTTTATCATACAGAGAAGTATCAGCAGTGTTATGACCATTTTATTGTACCTCAAGAAAAAATGTATTTTTTTTAATTTGAATTTAATTTAATAATTTGAGAAGATTAAGACAAAAACATTCAAATAAAAGTTTCAGAAAAGCAATGAAGGTAGTGATATAAGTATGATGAAGGAAATAAAATGTATTTTTAGAGCTCTGCAATTTCTACCACCTGTAGTTTCATGCTTTTCTTTCACTTATATTCTAAGACTTAGACATGGAATTGACATTACTTCACCTTGTTGTCAAAGAAAAGCTATATTCAATCAGAAAACTGTTCAACATCCTATGGAATTAAGCTCTGTATTTATAATAGATGTCTCCAGTTATATGCTCCCAATAAAACAATACTCCAAAATTCTCTTGAAACATGTTCCCAGTAACACATTTTCTCCTGGAAACACTGATGAATTCAGTCTGAGGCTGCAAACAGAAATTACATTAATCTATCTTGTAGCTTACAGTAATGTATATCTCCTAACCTCCTCATTTATATTTCTACAAATGTCTCATTAATCTGTTATGCCCTGAACCTTTTGTTCTTTATACTGCATGAGAGAAGTGGAGCAGATAAACTATGTGCAGTATATCAAGAGAAAGGAGCAAATTACAATTTTGACACTAAGTGATTCCCACATTTTCCTTCGATGTATTTCTGCTGCAAGTTATCACTTTGGCACTAACAGTTCCATTAAACTTTCACATGGACTTTGTCTCTGTATAGAACTTGTGCAAAGGAAACAAATCATCTGTTACTTTACTCTGTTCAGACTGGTTGCATCAAAGTGCTGTCCCCTGTTTTATACTGGTGTTTTAAATTCTGGAAGAAGGAACTTCTCTGGCATGTTTGTGTTCTCCCTAACACTGTGATTATAGGACTGCTGCAAACAGTCAAATAATATGTACTTACATAGATTTACCTGGATAATGTCAGGAATTATAAGAGATCTTGGTTACAAAACCACGAGAATGGTTATTAGACTTTACACTGCATTTTTTATTATTTCATCTCCAACTAGCAAATGTTAATAAAACATGTCATGTGGCTGGGAGGCTATTAGCACACACCTGCCTGTTTTGAAGCCTGCCGTGTTTATTTTGAGGTGGTGCTGGCCCATATCAGATACAAGACTTGGACTAGCTACAAATGGGTCTGGCAGTGATGATGTTCATGTGAAGATACTGCTAAAGGCGTGAAGTTTTGGAGCAGACTCTTAAGGGAAGGCTTGGTGTTCCTTCACTACAAAGTTACGAAAGATAGGCTGGCAAAAAATTTTTTTTAATATATTACAATGCTGGGATAACATGTCTGATTTTGTTGCACCACAAAAGTTTAAAAGAGATATTCCCATAAGAAACCATTACACTACCTATTACTGTGACACTATTAGTCATCAGTAAAACCTCACTTAATTTAGATAAATAATTTTTGTAATAGTTTATTGTGGTGCTTCCATTAAAAGCTTTAAATATGCCATAACCTCCCACAGTTGTAGATCAATTCCAGAAGCCTCAAAGGAAAGGACTCGCAGATTTATATTCATTGCAGTACAGAATCTGGCATAATTGAAAGTTTTCATGTTTCCACTACTTACCTTTTATTTTCTGAGGAAAATTTAATAATAATAATAAATCCTCCCTGTATACCTGAAAAAAGGAAATAAAAACACAGCATGAAACTCTCTTCGTAACACTAGAAAAAGGCACATAGAAGCATATTATGAACTCGGACTCTCGAGGATTTTGCACATGAGTACACAAGAAGTTGCCATCATGACTGAGAAGCTGTAGGGTGAAAGTGGGAAAGAAAACTGTACTTACCAGTGAAAGGTTACATAAGAGAGGAAATGAGATTTCATCAGTGATGCAAAATTAATTTATAATTGTGAAATGTTGATAATTTCCCGAAGTCTGCTCAAAACACTCCTGTCGAAGACTAGCAGTCCACTGGTTTTCCTCATCTGCATCTAGAAGAATGACTGCAAATGCCATGTCTTCATCTAAAAAAAGCAAAGCAAAGTGGTACAAGCACTACATAACAAAGGAGAATAGAAACTTCTGATGAACCTTTCTCCTTCCTTATTTTCTGCAAAAATGAGGCCTGATATGGGAAAATGTGTCTTCTGTGAAAAGTTTAAGAAAATAGTAAGACACCATTCAAAGTAACTATTTCCAGAATTTTTACAGGTTATTTCAGTTGTCTTTAGTCTTCTGGGGATGATAAGCTTCCTTGCTCAACTGGGCACTGCAGCAGAATAAATTTGGCCACTGATATTCTTTGATGCTATGGGAGCAGCTACACAGATGTCTTGCAATCACAACTGATGTCACTCTATTTGACAATGTCATGTCCAGTGAACCAGAAAAAATTAGACAGCATACAAGTAATTGAAAAAAATTGTGGAGGCATATTGAACATGTACAACAGAGTGTAGACAAGCACTACTCACAAGATCAGATATGATATGTCACTGATCCCTAATACGATGCTGAATGTTCATTGTTCATTGACATCCACAAGTGTTAGAGTCTAATATCAGCTTCTGCAGGCTCTCATCTTTATCAATAACTAATAGAAATCAAGATACTTCAAAAACAAATAACATTGCCCTTCTATAGGGGACACGTAAGTAGGTCCTAAACTACTGGCATGACAGAAAGCATCCCTTTCTATAGCCTGTCCTTAAAGGATGGAGGGAATCCTCCCTTAAAAAGTAACAGGCTTTGTCTTCTTAAAAAGCTATTATCTCCAAATGATGCAACTATACTGCAGGTAGAGGAGACCCATAAACTGAAATTGCAACCAAGAGTTTGAAAGGAGCTGAAGGACAGTGTAAAGGAAATAACCTTTAACTATTCACAGCATCTGAACCTTTCTGTTCAGTTTATTACTGGTTGCTAGTTCACAAGGATGATTAATGCGTTCCAAGTAACTACTGGCAGGAAAGATTAAGAAGATGGATAATCAGGTCCTACACAGGTACAGAAAATCTTCAGGAAACACATCTGGGTGTGAAGGCCATTCATCTGGATGAATACTTGTTTTAAACTATTTCTAACAATGTGTAATATTCCCAACAAATTTCTGTTTACAAATATAACTGCCAACTTATTTTCAAATAGTAATGGAATGCAACTGTAATGCTTTGAATGTCAATGCATTTACTCAGCTATGTAAAATACTCTATCAGATATTCCCATGTACAAGAAACATCAAAGAGGGAAAAGACTTGTGACAGTGTGCTATTACCTCTGCTAGTGCCACACTCTTCTTTCCTAGAAGACATTTATATGTGACTGGCTTACTACGGTTTAAAGTCCCCTTATAGCTAGTTTTCCATTACCTGTTTCCCAGAAATATTTCCACAGTCACATACTTTTATCTGCAAATAAACCGTTATTTTTTTCTGAGCTTATAGTTATTCTAAAGTTTCATCTCTTTAATTTCTTTCCTGATATTCTTACCCAAATTTCTTACCTGATATACCCACCCTATAGCACTACAGCTCTTATCCTGTTGATCCTTTCTCTCTGCACCCTTTGAATAATATCAGGCTCTAATCTTCGCAAATCTAACATCCCATCTTAGAATTTCATTTCAATCCTTTCATGACAAACTGGTCTCCTCCCTTTCAGTCTCTCCCAGTGGTTTCTGTAATTTCTTTGGAAGCTCTCAGCAGAAAATTCCAGATATGCTGTGGCATGAAAGGTGAAGAAATTGCCATACCCCGTCCTAGGAAATACAAGCAACATAGAACTCAATTTACTGGTGCTTGCTCTGACTAATACTCAACAATGACTTAGACTACCGAGTTGTGACCACACCAAGTATGACATAGCAATATGCACCAGTCTGGCCTGTAAAATAAGGAAAAAAGAAAAAAGAAATTTTTTTTTTTAAAAAGTATGATCTGACTATGCAAGCCATAGAATCATAGAACAATTTTGATTTGGTCTTCTGGAGGTTATCTAGTCCAATGCCATAGAAATGTTGACTTCGTAAAGCTGACTTGATAGAGTTATGTCTGCAAAAGCGTAAAATACTGATAAATGCCCTAATCTTCAAGACTTGTGATGATATATCCCCTCCTTAATAACTCCAGACAAGTTTGGGTTTTTTCTTTACTATTCGCTTAAAGAGCAGTTATTAACATTCATTCATGGTACTTAAAATTTCTGGAAAAATTTATACACATGGAAGAAATAACAGTGAATAGAAGTAATTTACAGAAAAGAATAAACAAACACAAGTTACTACCTCCTTAATGAAACTAGATATTCTAGAAATAGTAGATACATTAAGATATTAATTTTGCAAATGTAAGATTGTTTAAGGTCGTAAGCATGAATGGTGTCAGAAATCACTGCAACTATTTTCAGTATGCAACGTTAAGCATATGCTTACATTCTTTGATGGAGGCAGTGTACTTTCATGAGCTGAAGCTTGTATCAGATACAAATAAAGAACTGTAATGAAAGACAGCTGTGAACACGCACTGACCTAATACACATAAAACAGTTTGATTTCTTAATTCCATGTAATAAAATTGTCTAGTTCAAAGGAAATTGTTTAGTTTTGAGGAAAAAAAGGAAATATTTTTGAAAATTTAAGAAATAGGAATGTCTTTGATACAATTTCTTTATTAATCTCTGTTTTTTTATTTGAACATGAAAGTAGCTAAACTGGTTGGAGCTGTTGAAAGAGTAGTGTAGGACACACACAAATCAGGCAGCTATTTGGGAGTCTGACTTTCTCTCACTTCACATCATCTGGCAACAACAGGGAAATTATTGTTTAAATTTTCCTTTTACAGGCTATGCATAACTTTTGCCAGAAAAAGGTGCTAGTTTTTTCTCCATATTGCCATCATTCAAGCTAGGACAGGAAATAAAAGCACCATTTAAACTCCTGAATAATATTTCAAATGTACTGTCATCTTAACCATAAAATCCAGTCCTGGTGTCATACTCCAGATATTCCATCATCAGATGTAACAGATACAGAGAGGTATTTTGAAATAATCAATGAGATAGGTACATAAATCCTACTATATTCTCTGCATTTCTGACTTTGAAAATTTCATAACGCTAATTGAACTTGACAACTTTATTAAAACGTATTTCCATTGGGGGCAGGGGGGGCAGTGTTATCTGTTTTTTTTAAACAATCATTTTGAACACTATATGGAATAAGTAATTGACAATGTTCTGCATGATGTAAGGTCGGATTTAGAAACAATTATCCAATAGTAATATATCTATTCTTGTCAATAGCTGGATTAATGAGAAGTCTGTGAAGCAGTGGTCTTGATTTTTTTTTTTTTTTGAGAACTTACGTGGTACTTACAGATCAAATCACTTAAAAGAAAATCTCACCTGCTTTTTAGAAATGTGGTAATTTCATACAAATCAAATTTCTGCAAAGCACTGTCAACCAACACAGTACATACAAGACTGCATCAGTCTTAAGATCTAGACATTCTCATCTTCCAGATGGCTAACTGCATTCTGCGCCTTACACTCGCTTGTACAGAGTCTCATATGTGAAAACATATTCGTGGAATAGTTCCTCTGCCTCAATTACACCAGTCTCAAAATCACTATGACGTTTTGCCCTGCTGTTTCTCCAACAATTTTCAGTTAAATGTGTTCTTATATGTCAAGTGTGTTTTGGAAGTTGAAATATGACTCTAACATTCTATTGTTCCCCAAAATTTCTGATTCACCCACAGAAAGCAAAAGAAAATAACAGAAAAGGATTAAAACAGAACTACTCAACAGAAATAATCTAATAGAGCATTAATTATTAGTTTCCTATTTTTAAATCTGGCCAACTAACCTTTATTTTAAAAGTATATCTTGCAAAATTTGAATTGAACTTCCTCATGACAGTAGTCTTAAACTCTAAGGGAATCTTTCAGGATCTGGATTCTCCATGCTCTGTAAAATGCCTTGCCATCCAAATGAACTGCTCAGGGATCCAAAGTTCAGTTTCATTTTATTTTCAGTTACTCTGCATATTATCATGAATAAGCAAAGCAATTAATAAAAGTGGCAGCCATTCCACCTTTACAAGCTCAAGATAATATGGAATCAGCAGCAAATTCTGTCCTCAGGTTATTGAATGCTTATATGAGTGGATTTTGTAGCTTTCTTCCTAGTATGAAATCGGTACCAGAAAAGGTCTGTTACTGTCCCCAGAACTTTGGAACTTTAGCTAAAGCGGTAGGAGCTCACACATGCCAATGCTCCCAGCCAGATTGGTAGCATACTGACCAGTCTGTCAGCTGTCACACAGATCTGAATCAAATGAAAAAAATATATCAAGAGCTGATCCCCAAAGTAGGTCTTAATTATTTCTAGCATCACTGATTAGGACTGCCTGGCAGGAACTGTAATTAGACATTAGGTTTCTAGAATTTAATCCTTAACATTCCACACCAAGTTTCTGCCTTATGCTGAATTTTTGAGACATGTAACCATCTTGGCCATTTTTTGAGAATAGAACCAAGAGAAATGATCTTGTTGCACATATTAAATATTTTTATTGATTTTTTCCTGAATCCCTCTATATCCACTGGCCCAGCAGTTCAACAGTCTGTGATCCAATGCCGACATCTGATGCATCAAGCTGCATGACCTCGGATAAGGTCTACCATTAAAACTTAGGCTTATAAAAGGATACATAAGAAAGTACATAAGCTAGAGTCATGCAAGATAAGAAAAGTGAAACAAAGACAGAGATGAGATAGTTGCCATAGTAACAGCTGAAGGATTCAAGAGAAAAATTAGAGCTATGAAAAAGCAGACAATGATAAGAAAAAAAACCCCACAAACTAGGAAAGTGAATGATAGTAAAACAGCAATGCTGAACACAGATTGACATTGAACACTGGCCCATTACAGAGAGCAATACAGGCCAATGCCTCCTAATCTAAGACAGACTGGCCAGCAAAATTCATTAGGAGCACATTAATGGCCATGTTAACTAGGCTATGCCCTAGTAGCTCAGTTCTGATTATCTGCTCTTTATTTTAGCCAGTAAATAATTGCTTGTACTCTTCAGTTGTGTATATCCTATTTACATAATTTCTTTTACATGGTAAAAGTTACCAGATCTAAAATAACCAAAAGAGGGAAGGTTACACTGCAGTAGACTCATGCTCTGGAATAAGCTCACAAAATTGGAAGAGATGACATTTTTCCATCAGATATGTTTTCCTAATATTTTTTTCTGATTTCCAATAAAAAGTAACTGTGCATAGTTCAAGCACATTTGGGAAATAAATAAGTGTACAAAATAACAGAAACTTTGGTAGCACTAATTAAAGACCTATATATGTCATAGATATCATCTTATAGTCCTAAAGCTAGTGGTAGTGCATTTGCACCTTTCTCATACAGTAAGAAATCCCACATTGCTCCATCCTTTGAGAAGCTATGTATGGCCAGACTGAGATCTCAGCAGAGTATCTGTGTTTTCTACAGCCTCTGGCTTCTGGGTGCAAAATGAGGCTTTGATCGTATATTTAAAAATTACCATCAATGTACTTAAATGAAAAAGTTGTCTGGAATGTGACGGTTACTGACTTGAGTATATTATTTTCTGATGTTTACACTGTATTTTTCACAAAAGCTTCAAAAAATGTTTAGATTTCTCTCTGTGAAAGTGGGAGTTTGCTCCTTCTATATCGAAGTTTTAGGAAGGTTTGGATGAAGCAAGGAATAAGGAGGAAAGAAAATCTTTCTTGTTCTGGCAGTCCTATGCTACTCAATCATCAGAGAGTGCATTGCAATGTTAATATTTTTAAAGGAGCTCAATAATCTTGTGTGCTTCTCTGCTGTGTTATTACAAGCTGCACTCTGTTTAAAGTTTAATTTTAAAAATAATTGTCCCTTATTAAAATCTCCCACATTACATTATTGCTGGTCATGCAGAAAATTGCTTTGCTGCAGGAAACAAAACCATTCAATATAATCACTTCTGTCCTATAGATGAATGAAAATTAGTTTAATCACACTGCAATGTCTTGGAAGGGAAGTATTTTGTTTACTAAACTGAGCTGTGAAGATAAAGAAGAAGAGTTAGTGCTTGTGATTCTCATGCACCTTTGACTACTGGAACTAGGAAGTGATCTCCCAAGTCCCTTTGACATGGTTTCTTCAGCATGATCTGAATCAAAAGGAAAATAGACATTTATAAGCAACAGAACTATGAAAAATGTAGAAAAAACTGAATACGATGATCCCATCTACAAGATGTATTTTTGATATTTCCATTTATGCATTTACGCATTTTTTTTTTTCAGGAATTAGCATGTTGATAGTATAGACGTATAGTATAGTAGGACAAAATTACATCTGGCTTTTTTCTCTTTTTTTACCGCAGGGTTGATTAAAAAAAAAGAAAGAGCATGAAACATGCCTCAGGGCAGAAAATGAAAATTCTAAACTAAATTTCTGCTTTTTCTAATACTCTATCAGTCTGAGAAGTTTTTGTATTACCTGCAGTAGGTGCCACAGGAAGCAGTAATATCACTTAAAGAAACTGAAAATTATAATACTACCATATAAAAGATTTGTTTATTTCATCCAAGAGAAAGTCATTTTTATGAAGTCAAGGCTGATTTTTCAACCTAGTTTTACCTTCCTCCACCATAATATTGAGGCTGGAATTTGCCACGTGTCTATCCTTCCTCTACACTGACCTACTTCACAGGCTGGAGAAGAATTTGGTTGGAAATAAGAAAGCTTTAGTGAACAAAGATCCTACATGTTCTACAACAAATGTCTCATTTGGGCACATATATTAGAGCTGTGAAATCTGAGGGAGCCAGTAAATAATGCTCACATGAAGGGGTACCATTCACATGTGCCTAGTCAAGCTGGAGGAACAGGCTGACAGGAAATTCATGAAATTCAGCAAGGATGAATGCCAAGTGCTGACCCTGACAGGAGGCACCAGTGCAAGGACATGGGCTGGTGCCTGCCTGGGTGGGACCAGCCTGCAAAACACTGAAGTCTCTAGATTTTTTATCCCAATAGCTTTGTCTAAGGTTATTGAATTGAAAACAAGTACACCCCGCTGCCTGCTGATGGGTGAAAAGCTTTAGCAGTATACTAAGCAGATTAATGAATACACAGTACGATCTTAGCTAGTACAAGTCCATTGGCTTTAGTGAAAATTCAGCAGAAGTATTTCCTACCCATGGACAATATAGTGGATTTCTCAACTCTTGGAATAAACATCACTGAAGAAAGAACAAATGCTCTTTCAGGAAGGATTTGAAGGGAATTTCAGATTTTATAGTTTCTGTATGTCTAGCTTACCTTCTCTCAGTACTTTCAGTCTCTGTGTCCATTGCTGGTAGCTAATGGAAAACCACTAGTGGATGATGGGTTGACTGCACAGAGGTGATATATAAGGAAAAAAGGTATCCACATACTTTGATGCACTGGCAATATGAATTTGCATCAAAATACCTTTTAGATGTACTATTAATACTTCCAAAGATGCATATGGAAAGAGTGAGACCACTAAATAGATTATTATGCAAAGGTAGGTTGTACTAACTCCCTCTAAGATACTTAAGCATCAGATTGATTATAAAACCTAATGATAAAGTACACTTAATAGGTTTTGAAGAATATTCTTTCAATAAAATTTTAGGGGTTCAATATAATGTGACTGCTACCTCTCAATAAAATACTACTAGAATTTCTGTATTAGCACATAATGGTTGAGAAGTTTTTAGTTATTTCAGGGGAAATTTAATATTTAATATGAATATTTTAATGTTAAACCTGGCACATTATTGGAGAGGCTGAGACCAAACTCATTCTTATTACTAGATGATTGCTTAGTCGATTCCAGTAGAATTTTACTCATTTGCATTGGCTCCAAAAGTCATTGTTAATTTAGCCTGTGTTAGAGGACTAAGCTGTCTGTAAACCAATCTTTTAAAAAATATGTCATCACTTCGTACTATGTGTTTTTCGTCACACTAAATGTGTTTATATTTGCTATTTAGGGAGTATCATTACTTACCAAAGGCTTCGTTCTTCTCTAATGGAAGACTGTGCCTATACATCATGCATAAGAGCAAAGTTTCTTCAAAAAGTCAATGTAATAATCCTAGGAGATTGGAATCATGTTGGCATGTTTAACTCAAAGCCTGTTGAAATACAACCCAGATGAATCACAGAATCATGGAATAACTCCAGCTGGAAAAGACCCTTAAGATCATTGAATTCAACCGTTATCCTAACACTACCATGCCCACCACTAAACCATGTTCCTAAGCTCTGTGTCTATACATCTTTTGAGTACCTCCAGGGATGGCAACTCAACAACTTCCCTGGGCAGCCCGTTCCGATGCTTGACAACCCTTTCCAGTGAAGAAATTTTTCCTAATGTCCAATCTAAACCTCCCCTGGTGCAAGTTGAGGCCATTTCCTCTCATCCTGTCTCGTTATTCGGGAGAAGAGACCAACACCCACCTCGCTACAACCTTCTTTCAGGTAGTTGTAGAGAGTGATAAGGGCTCCGCTCAGCCTGCTTTTCTCCAGAGTTAACAACCCCAGTTCCCTCAGCTGCTCATCATAAGACTTGCTCTCTACACCCTTGACCAGCTTCGTTGCTATTCTTTGGACATGCTCCAGCACCTCAATGTCTTTCTTGCAGTGAGGGGCCCAAAAATGAACATGGTATTTGGGGTGTGGCCTCACAAGTATTGAGCACAAAGGGATGATCCCTTCTCTAGTCCTGATGGCCACACTATTCCTGATACAAGCCAGGACGTTATAGGCCTGCTTGGTCACCTGGGCACACTACCAGCTCATATTCAGGCAACTGTCGACCAGTACCCCCAGGTCCTTTTCTGCCAGGCAGCTTTCCAGTCACTCTTCCTAAAGCCTGTAGCATAGCAAGGGGTTGTTGTGACCCAGGTGCAGGATCCAGCACTTGACCTTGTTGAACCTCATACATTTGGCCTTGGCCCATCAATCCAGCCTGTCCAGATCCCGCTGTAGAGCCTTTCCACCCTCTACCCTGTGTTACACCAGGTATCACTATTGCCTTGTCTGTGATCTGCTTCAGCTGACTAATTTTCATTCTCATGTATGTTAATCATTAGAAAAACAAGTTAAAATACCACATTGACCAGTAAGTCAATGAAAATTATCGGTTTTATTAGTGTTGCTGCAGTTCAAACCTTCTTTCCGTCAATAAATACTGCAAAGCAGGGACTGAAAGGATCATGTGCTTGCCTTAAGAAGGGTGTACTGGAGATGAATGAAGGGTTAATGTCATCTCCTGTTATACTTCCTCCAGAGGCAAACCACTGAACAAGTCAATCTTCATTCAGTAAAATATCACCACAATATTTCAAATGCTTTTTTATTATGATATAATAGTAATTATATATATGTTAAAGCCTGCATAGATAGTGTACATGAGCAGTCTTGAGTCCAGACTAGAAACCTGATTCTACTTACTGAAGCATTATATTTGATGGAATCAATTAAGAAAAAATTTTAATTAAAAAATGTGTGAAAATATTCCCTGAAGACAATAGTTATAGAGGAACTTAGTATAGGAAGGTGGTTCCTTAAATAAGAGTAATTAATTGTTCATCTACAATTGGATGGTCAGCTAGCCAAATAGTTAAATTCTGTTAAAACTTTGTGTAGAAGCTCAAGTATAAAAATACCCTGTGTGGATTTATGATTACTTCTCAAGTGAAGTTTGCAAATTTTGACTAGAAATGCCAATGTATATGTCTAATCTAAGTTCTTTGTTTTAATTATATTCACATTCTTTTTCCTGAATTTTCTAATTTATGAAATTGCTGAAGGAAGGACTGGCAATCTTAAGTAACGATGGGAAAGTTATTGTGCAAGGTTCTATCATTTTGTGGGTAAATATCCTGCAGAAGGAAACACTACTTCTAGAAACCAAGACTCTTAAAGTTGTCTGATCTGATATGTAAGAGCCTGCTTCTAAAAACAGAACATTAGGGTAAATAATATTTCCCAAAATCTAAGTAGCATTAGTTCAGCTAAATAGAACATGTACACTTACCTGGCAACTTCCAATATTATAATTTCTCACATAAAAACTCTAATAGGTTTACATATGCAAAATAACATGTACGTAGTCAATGAATCCCATAAAATCATAGCCACCCACTGATTTACTGTGAACCCATATAATCAAAGCTTAAGGGAAGAATAATGGTTTACAGATACTCAGTGTAAAACCAGGATGATCTCAAACTACAATAATACAAAATTTCTGCACTTTAACAGGCCAGGTGGGAGAAGGAAGATGAAGAAATTCAAACTAATTAGCCTATGTAAAGGTCAGGTACACTGCTTAGAGCAATGATCAAATTGTTTATCTTAGGTAAGCAAACATAGGTGTCAGAGCTGTTTAATACTTGGACACTTTCTTCCACTGAAGAAAGGGAACAATAAATATTGAGCTGCCATGTTGGCAGACATAAGGCAATAATCCTTTCTTAGCAATATCCAGTTATTATTACAGAAAAAGAAGTCTGTTCTAACCTTATCAAAGGTTGTAATCCAATCACAAGCTCTGTTCTCAGTGTACTAGCTATGTTCAAACTCCTGAAGGGGAAACATTTTACAAAGTAGCTCACTGCCCTCCAGTGGGACAACATAGGATTTCTGTTGTGGAGGTATCACTGACCCAGCTTTAACTAGGGATATGTTACATATTTTGATCACAACCCTACTTTATTAACTCCATCAACCACCTGTGCGCACAACAATAGGAGAGCTTCTTATATGACCACCTTTCAGAAGATGACTTCAACGTTTTGAACTTGGTTATGTCTGGGAGAATGCATCGGCTATTAAGGAATAAAGAACTGAAAACAAACAAGCGAACATGTGGCACAAAGGTATCTATTAAATTGAGGCTGAATTCTGAAAAGTCAGTGAAATAACTATTTTACACCTTCTCCACCTGCCCAGCTTCTGAACATATGAGAATAGCTTCAGACCAGCTGAAGAGCCAGAAGTCACAACTGCACTATGACTCAAATAGAGCAGGAAATCCTGGGGATATTGTCTACATCCAAAATTACGTGCATTAGGAAGAAGTGTGTTAAATAAAACTCTCTATACCTGAAAATCAGAGCGTACCTCCTGCTATGCAGACAAAACAATCCTGCTAAACAGCAAAGGTCCCTGATCATCTAATCTGAACCCCCCCCAACTAATCGAAACCTGTAAAACTAGTACTATTTGCGATTCTAAACAGGACATGCCAACAAGCCATATGCGGAATTTTAGTGCTAAAGAGAAAGATTTATGCTCTGGCAATCTCAGGTACTTCAGAGAAATTTCTCCCTTGTTCACCATCTTCACAGAACTCAAATTTTGCAACAAAAACACAAATGCTAGGTACAGACAAAACAAGAAGGAAATCAGACCACAGGAGAGCTCCATAGCAAGCCTGACAGAAAACAGAGGCTCTCAAGCAATTCTTCGAGTAACAGAATACAGGCAATGGTTGACAAAGTCTGCAACATCAGATTAAAAAACATTACCTCTACATTTCCAGTAGGCTGTGTTGTTGGTCATTGGGAATAGCTTCTTGTAATTAAAATGAATGGGATGTTAGCAACAGTAGTTAGCTTGTGCTAAATTTGATATTTAGGAGTAAGTATCTGATAGCTCCCAGCTATTTTTGCTGAATATTGACTAAGTTCAGGAGGCCTGTGATTGTGACATACAGAGCTACATACACTGCATTTGGAAATTTAATTCCACAAAGTTCATCAGCCTCTGCAATTTGGAAAGAAAAAAAAAAAAAAAAATGACTGGGTCAATTTTTAGATGGTACCTACTCCTATATGCCAAAAAACTATGGAATAAGTCTGGGAACCTTAGACACAATTTTATGCTTCCCACTTACCATTGGCTTTACCAGGGCAACATCCTTCTTGGTATAAGGAATATTTCAGATTCCTAATTGGAACAACTCTGCCCTCTGCTAAGCAGGGAGGAAAGCAGCCCACTCATAAAAACAATTTCTCTTTTAGGCAGATATACTACAGCTCCTAATTTGCAGTTGTCAGTGACCTTAAGCACACACACACCTTGTTGCTTTTATTCTGGAGAGCTCTGGAAGCAAACTCCAGCAGCAAAAACCAGCCACTGTGTTAGAGTGGCTGGAGACTCTCTCATCCTTCTCTAAACCATCGTCATTCCTTGGTACAATGAGAGTAAATCGTGCAGCTGTCTGTTCTGCATGTGCCCACGAAGAAAGTATCCCATTCACCTTCCTCTGCTTATACAACACTCACAGCTAAGCTGAACAGAATTCTTAAGCAACCACATACTATTAAAACCAAAAATCTTTCCTGATGAAAAGCGTAGGTGGGAGCAGGGAAGAATGCGTTGAAAAAATGAAAAAACACACCATAAACAGACAAAGCTATTATACAGGTAGGATAAAGTTATCCACAAAGAAATTTCGACTCTATATTCCACAAATAACATACACTTCCCAATATATTGATGAACTAAATACTACCTGGTCTCATTGCTGACCTAAACAAACCGTATGTGCCCATAACATCACAAGTTCTGAGTAGTGAAGCCTGTCTTCAATAGCATGCAAACCTCAGTGGAAATAAGGAAGCAGAGGAAGGACAGTACAGTATTTCTCCATGATACTAGAAAATTTGCCGAACAATTTGCTCTTCAGCAACAGAACACTATCTTTTAACAAATGACGACTGCAATTCAAGCCTTCTTGCTACTTTATATGGAAAAGTATTTTGAAAACATCTGAATTAATTTTCCTGCAGAAAGTATTCCATGTTATCATTGCTCATCAAGAAAGGAACAAAAGATTTCTGAAAATTGTCTTTGTTGTCAGAGCAATGTTTTTTAAAATAAGCAGACTAAACAGTCCAACTCACTAGAAGATGAAAAAAAACCCCATCACATTTCCGTTTTAAAAATGGTAAAAGGGGAAAATCATTCCTTGTGCACAGAAATGAGCACTGGCATTACACTACATTGTATTTCTACTACATAATTAAATCACCCAGCCTTGGAACAGAGCTATCTGAAGTTGCTCTTACTCAAGAACAATATACCCTTAAAAATTAAATATTGTATGAAGATAACCTTACACCAAAGATTTCTACAAACCAGAAAAATGTATTTAAGGATCAGTAACTTCTTGTTAATTATAAATTTAATAGAGCAACTCTGCCTGTCTTCTGTGTTGCAACAGCACCTGTATTTCAATGGAAAAAAAAAAAAAAGGCTGTGCTAAGGAAGTTCTTTGTTTTAACTGTGTGCAATGTAAACTGCATTGACAATCTTCATTACTCTGCTGTCAGCAACACTCTTTTACAATGAGAATGATCAGAGCTAAGGAAGACTTTTTTGCAGCTTCAGTATTGTAGTCAAACTAGGAAAAAACAGCAAACACTGTCGTATCTTTCAAATAAGCTATATGAAGTTGCTTTCTTTTTACTACAATATTAGACACACAGCAAAATGAGGTAGAAGGCTCTTTTTTCTTTTAACAAAAGGTAATTATTACTTTTAAAATAACTGCATAAAACTAAATGCATGTAGTGGATAAAAAGCACACAACTGATGGACAAGCTCAAGACAAAACCAAACCTGTTTTTTAAAACTTAGTCAAATTATTTGGAATCTTGCTACTTCTTTTCATTTGGTTGTGAACATAGGTAACTCTATGCAGAGTTTAGATTCTTTCAGTAGCAACAGGATATAAAAATATAAGTAGGCAATTTGATTTCAAAACATAGCTGTGTTCAGGAAGTAATATAAAATTATAATAAAAGTCATCTTCTGTCTCAATTTCAGTTAAATAATGTTTAAGAAATGGCACTACCTTTCCGGATTTTTTATAGTATTTTGTCCTTATTTCATACCTGCCATTTTAATACTGCTATACTATAAACATGTTAATTGTGAAGTTCTGAAGCAAAATTACCCTCTGAACAGAAAATCCCTTGCTTTACATCTGTTTGATCTCTTCACTGACACAGAGAGGGACACCTACTGCCAACCACATGAAACATGAGGAAAATGAAGAGAAAGTTTGCATACAATGCCCTGCTCAGAACTGAATGAACACTGGCAGTGGTAGTGAAAATTGGAAAACATGGTGGAGTCAGGCCACTTTAGGAGCAGAAGTAGTTCAGATCTGTATTTCGTATTTTGAGAGCTTTTATCCTTGGGTGGGCCAGGACAGGGAAAAGAGGGAGAGAAATAATTTCCTTGAAACTCCACCTGTAATTTTCTCGTACACTTTTCTACCTTCAGCATTCTGGAAGGAGTTCATATACATGGATACAGGTAATACAAATAAGCAGTGACCTCACTGACACAGAAGTCCCTTCCAGTTCTATGGACTTAATTGTAATTGTGGTTCAGTCCCTTTCTTTTGTCACAGAAATCTAATTCAGTGACAGGCACAGGGTTAATTTGTTACAAGAATTTAACCAGATTCAATAGTGTGACTGAACTTCAAAAAAGGATTGCATAATTTCATGACTCATGTTATTAACTGAAAATAATGACATGGATGATCTCTGGATTGAGATTGTCAGCAAGGCATCTATGTATAGCAAGAAGGACTTATTCTTTCTAGGAGAATTTTTTTTTTTCTGCAAAAACAGAAATGAGGGGATACCTCAGAATATCTGGAACACACAACCCATCTTTCTTTCAACCATTGAGCTCCTACTGGATGCTATTCTAACCTAACAAATTGTCTCACTCAGTGCATAGCAATGTCTCTGCACCTAGCATATGAAAAGAATTATTATTAATGATATTATTACCATGGCAGTTCTCACACAATACATTGATCATTTAATTCACTCTAAAGAGAGAAACAGCAAGGCATAGAACTGTCAAAATAACTGCTACACTTGCTGAATTGACAAAGTACCAAATAAAGAAGGAACTTGACTTTGAAACTTTATCAGGTTGGATTTTCTAATAAACCACAACACTCAACATGTCAGGCTTTTCTCTGTGTTATTTCTCAAAGTCAGTTCCAACACTAAAAGACGACTGCAAACATAGCAACTGCTGTTCAGGACCAGTAACGGACTAGACCCAGAAAGAAGAAGAGAGGCCAATGTCCAGATATGCTATTACTTTGTTTCCTTCTCAGGATCCATGGTTGTATGTGTGATGTGGCAAAGGAGATCAGTTAGGGTTTTATAATCCTGTTTCACCCTGCTTGGACATTTTTTTTTTGTCTTCCCAGTCAAGAAGATATCAAAGGAGCACACTAAAGGGATTATGCCAACAGGGAAGTCTACCATAATTTTACAAGGCAGAGTAGCTATCTGACAAGGGGTTAGGAAGTCTCACTGCATGACAACACAGCAAAAAATTTAAATTCTTTCCAGATGTCTGAAGACAGAACCAGGATAAGGAAGCCAGCCAGAGGGAGAGCTGCTAGAAGGACCCAGATAGGCATGGCAGGTTACTAAGCCTACCTCCAAAGACAGCTGCTGCTAGGCCAACCAGTTCAGACACCCTAGCCTCTGACATTCAGCTGGAAGTCACAACAAATGTAATCCCAGCGGTTTGTTTCATTTTACAGTGACGTAAAGATCTGTAAAACTAACATGCCAATGGAAAATGTTATGATACCTAATATCCTGAGTGCCTCACCAAATTGCAGAGTAGATTTACTTGACTTGTAGGGAATACATCAAAGATTACCAAAGCTGTGAACAGAATAGGAATACATAAAGAAATGTAGCAATAGAAAGTTCAAAGGACTCGGAATAAACAAAAATAGCAACTGCAACCCAGTCTGATTTCTATACGGCACCATGGGATTATTTCCATAAATTTTCACTGAGTTTCAGCAAAACTAGATGAGAGCATAAAGAAGTGCCCAGTCTTGTAAGCACTGACATCAGTGAGACATACTGTGGACCCATAACTGATCTGCAGACCACATACATAGGGCAGATTACATGGTAGATAAGGAGCACTCCATTTAACTTTTGCTTTGCAGACATGACATTTTGAAATATTTAAACTCTGAGGGGAAAACTAAATGGTTATGATGTATACTGTTATGATGTATACTGTTCCCACTCTTCCATGCCAAGTTCTTTGTGTTCTGGGGAGTTTAGATATACAAGCCATTTGCAAACTTTTAAAACAAAGATTCTCAATATATTTTTTTATTTCAGTTTAGATTTACTGTAGCTTTAGCAACTCCCAACTGATAACCAGTAGGAGTCTCTACCATTATGATCTCTCTTCTCTATTTAGACAATTATAATTCCTTCTAATATGTACAAGTGTATGATTTTATACGGTATATTCAGCCATAAACTGTGCTGAATTAAGTATTTTATGCTCTTACACACTTTACTAGCTTTGCCGTATCCTGGATTTACAGAGCTGTGTTGCTCTTTTTAGTGGTTTGGGTTTTTTTTTTTGCAAAAGATAAGATCTATTAAAAGATCTTAAAATATCGTACGTATCAATGGCTACAGTTCGAAATGTTTTTCCAAGCAATCTATTTCAGTGAGACCTTCAAAATCATGGTTAAACTTTTCCTAGGCAGTTTTCTTTCAGAGTGTACATTATTTAGGCTTCTAAGCTGCATTGCACAGAGAGAAGTAGTCTATATGCAAAACTAGGTGGTACTCCCAGTAATGGAGGAAAGTAATGAAGTCTATTGAGGGAGGACAATAAAAAAACACTTCACTGGGGACAAGTAGTCTAGAGACAGAACTTGCTTTTAAAAGACATTGCAAATTTGCCTTTATCATGCCATCCATTTATTGTTTTTAAAGATAATATTTAATAAGGATTTTTAAATTAGTTTCAGATCACAAATCTCATCTCTGAGCTGACCAAAGGATAATAAAGGAATTACATTATCAAGTCCTTTTACATCCCAGTGAACCCCTAATAACACTAGAACCTTTTCAACATCCCAGGCAAAAGATCCTCAGGTATATCTCATCCAGTGAAGCTCAGAAGATTATATTACTTTGTTTGACATTGCACCTTACGTTTATTTATTATGACCTTTTATTTTGTTAACACTTCTCACTGCTGTCTTAAATGCCATATACTATCTGTACCTGATGTTGGCTTGTGTTGTTTTACTATAAATGTTTAGTTTAATTGTGCTTAATCCTAAAATACTCATTTTAGCTTTTTACCTGAAAATGGTTACTAGAACTATTTTTAACATTTTTGGCATGTATTTGCCTGCTAATGCTATCTATAATTTGATCTGAAAAAGTCCTTTAAATCCAGAAAGCAGAAAACTGTCTGTAAGGGCTCACTTCATTTCGCCATTCACACAGAAGCGCAATGTATGGTAGAAACTCCAGACTGCTGACTTTAACTGCTTACCATAGACAACAACTGTCTGAGTCGATCCTATACCTACCTACAGATACAACAAACTCCAGAGACTGGAGCAAGTGAAGTCTGTTGGTTCAAAGTAGGTTTTCAGGATAATTTCTTGCTACTTTAAAGTTATAATTAAGGCCCTGTAGCATGTAAATTTGTCCCAGATGCCAGGAACCCATGGAAGATTTACACTACCATGAGGAGCTGGCAGCTCCCTGCAGTCGCCTGAAATCTCTAGGAGACTAAGTAAGCATCAGCAGACTGAGAACTCAGGGGCTATATCCTATGCAGCTGTCTGACATCTAAAGCAATGTATCTGGTCCACGGTGTATTTCAAAATAGATTTTTCAAGTCAATGGCTCTCCAAAACAGGAAAATTCTGACAAAACAAGCTTCTTCTATCTACAGAAATCCCCCTTATAAATCTGAAGTCAGTTTAGCTAAACAAACCATATCACTCCTCCCTTCGTTAAGTAGATTTACTTTTCAAAGCTTTCCTCTGGCTGTTAACCTGACAGGACCATTTCATTGCTAACCTATTCTGATCTTATTAGTTGTAAGCAATTAGAGGTCTAATTGAGAATTCGGCTGCTATGTCAATATTCTCATCTTACATTTAAAGGGGTCATTTACCAAAACTGTACTCTAAGAAGCAGTTACGCTGACAGAATAATAACACATGAATACAGTACCTTAATCTGAATAACTGTTGCACAACAGAATTCTAGTGTTTGTGAGAAGACAAAAAACACATACTTTTATATATGTGTGTGTACACATACAGAAGAGTCAGGAGCACACGTAGCTGTGCACCCACCAGAGCCAACCAAATCCCCAAAATAACCGATGAATTGCACTTACATGAAGAAAGTTGGAAATCACTGTTTCAATAAGATCCAAATATCAGGATAACCTACACGACAGAACTCTATTAGAAACTGACACAACATAACTGTAAGGAACCTATACTTCATGATAAATTTGTTGGTTAGTTAAAAGGATGCTTCTTCATTTCAGTCAGCTTGATTTAGAATAAACAGAATTGTTATTAAACCACTGCCTAATGTACAATAAATTGAGAGAGGCAAAAGGAAGGAGGAAATTCCTTATCTATGACATTTCAGGTATTAAGAGTTTCATTGTAAACAGTTACTTGAATTTAGAGTAAAACCATCACCCAGCAACAAAAACAGACTATGACTAGCTGCTCTGGTTATCAAATATTACTTGCAGAGAGTGATAGGAAGCTTAGGGACTATAAATGTTGGGAGAAAGTACTGCAATACCATATGTTTCTAAGACAGGACATATCTTGCTCCTTTCCTTATTTACCTACAGGTATTTTCTCATTTCTATTCGCATAGTCTTTGTGACAAAAGTTGAGTTTTGGTCATCTGAATTTTGCATTTAGGCTGTGACACCCGAAAGAGGGAAGATAGCGCCTGCTTGCAAACCCTTCTGTAAAACAAGCACGCTACTGTATATGAACAGATTTCTTCTCTAATGGAAATATGGCCTGCAAGAACTTAGCATCTGCTGAACCTTGACAGAAAGGTAACACTCTAAACATGCTCAATATTTTATTTCATCTACCTACAGGCCACAAATATCATTACCTATTATTATTAGTGAATATCGTTAGGCAATGCAGAAGTGTGAATATAATTTTGTACATTAAAGACTTAATTTAGAGTACTGGACTGAAGAGGAATAAAAGACAGCAGTACAAGCAAATGAACAGGCAGTAAGAACAAAAGGTATATTTTTCTGAAATGATCTGCACTAATCTGTCACTGCTATCAATGTGGGATCTGGATTTACACTGCCAGTACATTCAGCTTAAATGAGAGTTTCTAAAAATCTACTTTTAAAAAAATAAACCAACCTATCTTAAAGCTGAGTTGATATTTGAGGCTACGTGGTCTTTAATATCTTTCCTTAAGACCTGTATTTCCTAAAGGTAAATAAACTCCACGTGTTGCGGTCATGAGAAGACCACTATTGAGCTAAGTACATGCAGCAACCAGAAAGCAGTAGGTTGCTATTAAATATAACAATCTAATAAAAGGAAATGTAAAAAAAAAATATTTTCTGGAGAAAGAAATGTGCTGATAAGACTTTACAATATTTTGTAAGAGTTGCTAAGTGAGGCAAAGAAAAGGTATGCTTTGTCAGCACAAACAGCCTATGATTAGAGACAGCGTAAGAATAATATTTCTGGAGCAAATCGTTCCAGCTATAGCATCTCAGGTTCTTCCTGAAGTAGTGCCTTTAATATGTCTGATGGCCTAAAAGCAGCAGTAGTAACGTGTTGCATTGACACAATTTCTGGAAAAAAACTTTTTAGAAGGCAGTTAAAGTGCATACCAGATTAATTACTTCCGTGGATATTTAAAATTATATATTTGGTCTACATAATATGAGAAGTCTTGTCATATATTACTTCGTATAAAATTTAAGGACCCACATAAGCTCTGAATATATAAACAGTTTTTACTGAAATGGCTATATAAAACAATAAATGAAGAATTACAGCTCCCAAAGCCAGTAGTGTGTGGAATTAATTTATATTTTTTTTTTGTTGGGGGGGGGGAAGG
>Ga0065711_1030456_pt1 | contig 32445 bp, 16 predicted proteins | sample Hoacrofraction12_FD_59098 | JGI IMG/M metagenome (GOLD analysis project Ga0065711, IMG submission 59098) | Hoatzin crop microbial communities from Cojedes, Venezuela - Epithelial fraction 12 v2 (version 2) | ecosystem: Host-associated > Birds > Digestive system > Esophagus > Crop | place...
CGCCCAGCGCCGCCGGGCCCGGCTGTCGGGCGGGCGGGATGGCCGCTTCACCGGCCGCGCTGCACAAAGGGGACCCGCTGCCACCGCCGCCTTTGTTCGGCCGAGCGGCGCCGGGGAGGGAAGGGCAGCAGGCTGGGCGCTGCTCCCGCCCGGAGAGCGTTCCTGCAGCCCCGGCAGACCCCCGGGGTAACTTCCCCGTAGTTAATTTGGGTCTGTGATGAAAACCCCCTCCACCTGCGCCAGGCGCTGCTCGGCAGCCAGCCTTGAAGTAAGCCTACACGCAGGGCTTCAGCTGCCTGTTCATGCCTCGGGAGCCGGCTGGCGACTCCTGTTAAATTAAGTCGGGTTTTTTTTATTGCGGAGGGTAGATGGGATCACAAAGACTGGTTGCTTAGCATTCTGCACTTGGCAGCCACCAAGAACTGGTAAAATATGAATTATGAGTACATCTTTATCCATTGTCTGGGGTAGTTCACACACTTTCTGTCAAACCTTGCCACTCTTACCTATTGATCTGCTCGTCCAGTTGCTCGCTGATCGTTGAGGTACCTTCTGAAAGCACGTTTTTTGCCACAGTATTCCATTGCTTGTCCTGTAAACCTCCTCCAACCTTCCTGATTTCAGTCCTTCAGTTCAGGTACTCCAGTCAACACATGCAGTCCTGTCATGCCAGTTAAAACAGTAGAAAGGGGAGAATTTGTCCTCGTTCACTTGTCACTCAGAAGAGACTAGCAGACCTATAAACACTCTTATACAAGGCCTTCTCTGAAGCACAGTTAGACTTTAGTACTTTTTATAGAGGTGGAATGAGCAAAATGACTCAGCCTACAGGACTTCTAGATAGAAGTGATATTTTAAGATGGCAGTGACGGTACTAGACCATCCTAGGGTTGTTAAGACCAGGCAAGAACTGAGAAGCAACTTGAGAAAGCAGCCTCCCTTAAAAGCCCTTTCCCATAAGGTTCATTAAGCCTCCCCCAGCAGTTAAAAGACCCCACCTGAGAGTCCTCACAGTTTGCCCAGAGCTCTGCTTCCCAGGCTGCAAGGGGCAGGGTGACAAGGCTTTTGGTGCCTGCATCAGCTCCTGGAATTTAGTAGTAGACCAAGTTGCCTTAGTGTGCCTTTAAGAAACAGGTGCTTTATCAATTCCTCTAGCTCTTCTCTAGAAGTTATCTGTGAGGCCTACAAGAAGCCTGTTGCAATTCACAGAGGTGTGAGGAAGCAGGGGAAGTTGCAGCACTGGGGCTCTTCCACATAGCTAACGAGGACCTTCTGCTTCCTGCACGTATTAGCACGGCTGTACTAGAGAATGGCAAACAAAAGCATATGGCTTGAACCTCAACTCCTGTAGCTGTGTTGTGGGGGGAAATACATTTTTATTAAAAAAAAAACAAACAAATAAAGGAAGCAGGGTTGATACCCTCCTGAATGTTGGGGGAAAAAGTCTGACAGTATAAAACAATGTAATAAATGCGGAGAAGTCTGCCCAAGCCATCAGGCATCCTGAAGTAAAGCCAAAGTGCTAGAGGCACAAGCTACATCATACATCCTAGGTAGTGCCAAGACCTACTCGCTGCATTATTCGCTGGGGACGGAAGCCAACTGTCGGCCCCGTAGCCAGTGCCATGGGGAGCCCCTGCCACACAGCAGGGTGCTCATTTGCCACGTGTTCAACGCACAGGCACCCCACCTCGGGCGACCACCTTTTACAGGAGGTGCCCTTTGCCCTTCGTTCTTTAGGCTGGATATCTGTAATGGGGGGAGCAATAGGCAAATGCAGCTCATCTCCTTTTACGTGACCTGGCCAGAAGACTTCCCTGTTCCTTGTCAAAACCGAGGCTTACCAATATTTTAATTCCATGTCAATATCCAAACATTTGTTAAAGCCTAGGCAGGGGTATAGCACTTCTGTTGTCCCCTCACCGATGAAACAAGAGCGACGGGGTCATTTCTTACACTACCAACTGGCAAGTTTTTCACACCCAGGCATCACATGATAGATAGCTTTATTAAATTATACCGCACTGAGCAGCTGCTGCCTCTGGGAAGAAGTATGGAATAATACAATTAATGTCTCACCTTTTAATTTTAATATAGCTATTAAAATACGATCTTCATTCTCACCATCAAGACTGATGACAGCCTAGCCACTGCCTCAGACAAATGAGCAACCCGTTGAAGCAGTGGCTGGGGATCCCCCAGCTGCAAGGCAAGCCACAGACCGGAGCTGATCATGAACACCACTGGACTTCATCATGTTCCAAATCCCTTTAATGAGACCTGAACCCTGGCCCCAGGATGAGGTTTAAGGGCACCTTAAATGATTATCGCTGAACACAGATCTTTAAATTTTGAGATTTTGATTTATAAATAATATCGAAGGCAAAAAATTAATTCTATAAACATGCATATACCTGGTTAAGCTCACCTAATTCAAGAAGACTACTGAACAGGAGTATAATAAGAAATTGTGTTATCTGGAACTAAGCTAAGAACCTCTGGAGATGAACGTAAAATTAGCCCATTCCAGACTCATTTCTTCTTTACACTTTTCTAAGAACAGATTATTGTAAGATGCATTGGTCTTGTCCGTCCATTAAAATATTTCACAACTTTCAAAAGGTTTTGAGATACAAAATTTTAAAAACCCACCTATTGATCTTAACTGTCTTCCTAAATCCATGTTCTTTCAAGACGGAGAATAAATTATTTGTTACTCTAATCAGTAGGCTTACTCAGAAACAGCTGAAGCTACTTAAAATTGTGTTAATTAACACAAGTTCTCAAGGTCCTGTTCTAATGCAGCACAACAGACTGGTGAAGACAAGCTCTGTCCTCCCTAAACAATGTGTTGTTATTGTTCACACCACTTGAATCTGCCATTAACAGTAAGTCTCCATCTCACAGCTGCTTCTAAACCAAAGGCCTGCTGGCATTCAGAGAGAATTTCAGATGTATTTTGGCATTGCATGTTCTATTCACAAAGTCACCTGTAACTGTGGGTAAGAGCGACTGAGAACAAAGCAGCTTGTCTCCCTCTGTTTAGCTCTAGGGGCCTGGCTGCGGGGTGTTTGGGTTTTGGACCTGTCCTGCTTGTGTAAACTGAAGTGTAATGATCCAAACACAGACTTTTCGAATATCGAAATGCAGACTGCTGCCTGAACTATCGCAGCGCTCCGGCTGAATTAGCCATGGCAACTCAGGTACTGAACGGTGTAGCTTTCCTCCCTGCCCGTACATCTGTAGGCTGTATTTACCCTCGAGTAGCTCCAGTCTACTGACCAGGCATTAACGGGGCAGGCTGTGACCAGCAGCAGCTACACCACCACCAAGTATTTAGTGTAGTCATCCTTGGTTAAATCCATGAGTGAGGCGTGTGTGTGATTTCTGATGGTCAGCCTGGTCTGCCTGCTCAGCCCATCCCGCCGTCACCTCAGCTACGCCTGCCAAGGTGGGGTGAGATGGCCAGAGAAAAGCACTGCTTCAGCTGTCACAGCTGGATAGCTGTCACAGCTGGATCAGCCCATGCCTGTACATCACCAAAGCTCACTGAGCAGTGTTGCACAAAAAAAGGCTGAGTTCTCCATTCCCACCCCCCAAGTACGTCCAGCTGCTCGCACCAACAAGGCAGTGCAGGGCACTCCGCTCCTCTATTTGTGCACTGGGCGGTGGTTTTTTTTTTGCTTCAATAATAAGCTCTGTAGAAAACGTGTGAGCAACATGTTAGCGGGGGCTGTAAATGGTGCAGGTATTTAGGAGTGCTGGGAAAAGTGTTCTCTCAGAATTGTTTGCAGCAGGAGGCTGATGACAAAGGAGAGGTGTGAGAGTCATGCAGACCCATTCTGGTGCTCCAATGCTGCAAGAAACAAGTCAGAAAGTCACTTCTCAGCTCCCTGAAGGTCTCAGCACTACATACGAGGATTCGCTGTTGTCTTCCCGCAATCACTGCGTTCTCCTAATCAGCTTGAATCTGGATTTCTTTAGGATCCATCACAAGGCACTAGTTTTGTTCCTGGTTTTTCTGCTATCACCTTGGGCTTTACTTATGAAGTTGTTGTTACAGTTCTGTTTACTTTCCAGTTTCAGAAGGTGTGTGGAGGTAACCCCAGCCAACACGGAGGAGCTGAAAGGTGTGAGGCCACAACTACGTCATTTGACATCCTGCCTCAACCCATGCAAGCAGAGAAATAAACATGCGTCTGCTCCTTTTCCCTACGTACACCTACTTAGGGAACACAGACCCATTAAAACTGAGCCAGACATATCAGTTCTTTAATTAGGCTCGTCCTTTTAAGTGCCTCAGGAAAATTATTATAGGAAATACCATACGATTGCCCAAGAACAAACGAGATATGCTTTTAAACACCCTTTATTACTAACATTGCATAAGCATTCCAGCAATCAGATCTAACAGTTTGTTATCATAGTTGCAATCCGTTTGGCTTAGTAGCAGCAAGATGAATAACATGTCATATCTGTTCTCAGCAAATAGCTGCCTGCCTTTGTAAACAGAACTGTCAAGACTGATTCTCCATACATATTTGCAAATTATGTCCATTGGTTATGTGTCTTGCAGCATATTTAGTATGCTACCAGAGGAATGTTACCCTCACATCACTTTTATAGGTTACCAACATCATAATATCGTCAAGGAACAGGTACATTGAGAACTATGGCTTGAATTCACTAACATCTCCTACAGACTTCTGATGAAAAACGTGCTTATTATCTAGTTTACAAACATTTGAACCTAGCATGTAAATGCACTCCAAGAGTGATAGCGTGATTACTCCAATAAACAAGAATCACGCAACTTTATAGTAAGTGATTACACACTTTTTTAGTCCTAAACCTGTTATAGGTGGTAAGAAACTTTTAGTTACATCTCTGGACATACTATTTACTTTCTAGGTATGTGTCTATCATTGCAAAACACCTTTCCACTAACAACAGGTACTTTACTGTTCTTATCTTCAGGTAAATCCATCAATGAGAAGTATATGTGATATCTTGATATTCAGCCTGCTCTGAAGTACAGAGCTCTGCGTCCTTATCTCAGCACCAGCGTTTTACTTACTGCCTGGCCAGGAGGAATTCACTTCAGTTCCCTGTCTCAGTGTAACTGTGTATAATATGGTAATAATATTGCTTACTTCACAGAGGAGGGTAAATTTGGTAATGTGTGCCCTGTGGTCTAAGAATATGGAGTGAAATATGAGCTTAATACTATAATTTCAGTCCCCCCTTTTGGCATTTCATGTGTTTTTTTTTTAAATTTTATTTAATACACATAATACATGCAGAGGACAAAATCCGTAGTCACTGGCGTTTTTAAAAGGAAGAATTCCCTTTTTATGATTTTTTTATGGCAAAAACAGTGTCTATATCTCTTTAACAATAATATAAAATGTCTCAAAATCCTGGCATTTAAAGTGCTGTAGTAGTGTTGATCCCACTTACAAAAGTAGGCCCATTTTTCATATAAAAACATCCATCATGCTAATTTTGACATTTCATGTTAATGATATGTAATAAAATAATGTCTTTTCAACAGAGAGTTCTAATTAGTTGCCAGTAACACAATATAGTCTTGTATAATTACAAATTTTTTGTGTGAGAGGAGCTGCCTTGTTCTCATTACAGGGACTAAAACCACAGAGCATCACATTTCTCATTATTGTACCAGAGGAATGTAGGAACACACTCATGACCGCATTAGGGAATGGCACATAATAGCAGAATCAATAACAGATAGAAAATGTGATGATACTAAACTGCAATGCAAAATTCACCCATGGAAAAGCCACCACCCTACTCATGCGTTCCCATCACCCTGCAGCTCTCTGGCTGTTACGCAGCTCTTGAACACCAGGGCTGGTGTTCCTTCTCTTCAGCTAACCGAGCCAACGTGGGGAGCAATGCTGTCAGGGAAGGCTGGATCAGAAGGGGAGATGAGAAAGATCTAGCAGTTCCTGTAATACACAGTAAACGCTACAGGGAGAGTTGCTATGGGAGTCATTTATTGCTGTTGCATGGCTTTCTCCTTTAATTACCAGGAGTTGGAAAGTTCAAGATCAGCAGAGATGGGTCAATATTGCCAAGAGTGACTGAGCACTGTTCCAGCCAGCTGAGTTATAGCGTGGATGTCAGAGTGTGGATAAAACCAGAAGCTGTGAGTTCTGATTTCAGGGATTCACCATTATTAAATTGGAACTATTTTTATTTCAGGTGTTGTGTGAGGTGCAGAACTAGCTCAGAAACACATGGGGAAAAGGACAGAACAGCACACCTAGTTCTCAAGAACTAAAAATATTTTGGATGGGTAAAGCATTAATCCAGACAACAGTGTTTCCTTGTCTGAAAGAAAGCTTGCTATAACCTTTTCTAACAATGTATTTACTTAATTTTACTCAGAAAAAGAGGGTCAGCTTTACAAGGATCTCAGGAACAGTTAAGAAAAAGAGAACAATATTTAAAGATGAGTGTGAAGTGAGTTATATGCAGAAATGAATAATTTGTTATATAAACAACTATCATTTATCAAACTAAAGACAAATTAATCATAATGTTTTTTTCATGATATCTGTTGTATTTGTACAATTTTCTGAGTATCAGAACAGGCCAGTTATGCAGAAGTACTTGCAATTAAATTAAGACACTAAAGTGACAAGTGAAAACGTAATCAAATGCTAAGGTATAAGATCAGAGACAACCTTGTATTGTCTTCATAGCTGTATGCATTTTTTTCTCCTTTTCATTAAGGCACACTGCCAGAAGGACGGGTGCCACTTTGTCAAGAACCTCATCTGTGATAATTGCTGCCCTGAACCAGCTCTCTCCCATTTTTTTTCCAGCCTACACAAAGAGGAGTCCAGAAGGCCAATGGTTTTAAGTTGCATGAACTTTCCTTTCCCTTTTTTCTTAGAGCTGGGAGCAAAACACTGACATGCCCTCTGTCCCCCAGCTGGCACAGGTTCCTACCAGGATGCGGGAGGAGTCACACTGATGTCCCTGAGGCTATCAGACAGAGGTTATTTAAAGCAGTTTTGCAGAATATGAAAATACCCCACCTTCCATAGCTTGCTTGTTCTTTCTCACTTGGCTTCTCCGCCATGAACAGCTCTGCAGCCAGCTCAACATGGCTTTATTCATTGCCCAGCACTGAACATGCAATGCCACCCCGGTACTCACTCACGGCATTCCTCCACCAGAGCTGCAGCTGCATTCCAGGCACTGCTTCCCCCCAAGCCCTGCTTTCAAGAGTGAACCAAATACCCTAGCAAGGGCAAATTAAAAAAAAAAAAAATTACCCCAAGTTACTGCCTTGGAGCTGCTCAGAAGGGGCTTGTTAGCCCCCGGAGTTGTCAGCTCTTGCAGCTTATGGTTACGCGGCTCATATTTATATAGCGTGTGGGGGTAGTGACTATGTCCCTTTCTCTGCTGGCTAATCCAAGAGCTTCTTTTGACAGCTCATACATGAAAAGATTTTGTTGTTTTTTGAAATGTAGTGGCAGAGATTTTATACTTTGGGCCAGAGCGTCAGTGGAGGCTCTTTGGGGACTTGTGCATTGGAAGTGACAAGCAGTGAATAACTGACATCAGGCATAAGTAATATTTGTAGTCTGACTTTGGTATGTTATTCTTAAAAAAAATCCAGTCTGTAAATACAGTCTACGTTTGTTAGCTTGAAAGGAAGAAAAGGGGATGAGGGCAAATACAGAGGAGAGAAATGTGTAACCATAAAAAGGAGAAGAAGCAAGCAGAAGTAAGCTAATAAGAGAAAAAGGAGTGGGAGTATTAAAAGAGAGAATATGGACATACAAATGGATCAAAACTAATATAAAATTGGAAAAAAGCAGGAGAAAAATTGAAGATTAAAGGAATTGCAATGTAACAAATAAGGAAAAAAAAATATGAAGAAAGTGTTTGTAAACTTAGTCTCAATTCCTATACACAGTCAATAATGACTGCAGCACCCCATGAAATAAGGATACTTTTGTAAAACAAGTACATGTTGAAGTCCAGTTGGTTGTGAGACACTCTAATTTGCAAGTTAAAAAGGAGTCTGTGAAGTTACTTAAAATATACAGCAGGAGTGGGTGGGACAGTGGGTATGTGTAGTGTAGAAGCAATTTGGATGGTGATGAAGTCGCGCTGTAAGACAAATATTATGTTTAACCCCCAAAGGAACAATGCAGTTATTTCAGCAAGAGAGGAGTTACACAACGGAAGACATTTGAATGAACTTGTGGGGCTCTTTCAGTGACTCCGGTGAAGATGATGACTGTATTTTCGCTCAGACTTTCTGCTTTTCTTTTTTAATTATTTGTAGAATAGGAATGATGAGGAGAGCAATAAACTAGATGGTGGTACATACTTTTGCTGTATTCTTTATTCACACACTGCCCATGATTTTCTTTGAAAGCAGGACCAGGTATAATCTAGCAAGGAACAAATCTTTGAAGTCATTGAAGTGTTTCCCAAAAGGAAATATTTGATATCAGAAAACCAGACGAAAGAGAGATGGGGGGCTTCCCGGATAGGTCAATGGCTGAAGCAGAGTATCACTTCCCACATGGTGGTCTTATTATCACCCTCAAATAGCACTCTTACGTAGAAGAGTTGTCAGATAAAACTTCACATCTGTCAGCACACTTTTTTCAACATACTGAACATGATAACAGAAAAAGTGTGCAAATCAGCATGTTTAAATATCATAAAAAAATGGAAGAGACACATTGCCTATCCATGAGAGAAAAAATACAGGATTTTAATATTGTATTACAGAAGTGGAGCATCAACTGCCTCCATTCTGTACTTGGCTGTTCATAGGACTTAATTACAGCAGAAAAGCCATAGATTAGGATTTTAGGGAGGGATGGAGCCAAGGCTGGGTGCGGTGGGGTAGGGACCACACTCAGCTCTGCTTCCAGAGCAGCCGCAGGTGCTAAACAGTATCCAAATGCTCGTGTTTTCCACAGTTATGAGAGGAGACACTACCTTTGAAAACAGGCTTTCTGTGCTTCTGTTCCTGGAATTGAATAAATATTTGTTATTCCCTCATTTCACAAGGCCTCTGCAAAATTTGATGATACAGTCTGTAAATAGCAGGGAGATCTTGAGTAGAAGGCACTACACACAGCTAGGCACTTAGTACCTTTATTATATAATAAATTAACTAAGGGAGTAATATATTGCTTAGTTGATTGCTATGTGAGGCAATGCAAGTGTTTATTTTACACCAAATAGATTTGTTGCAGATACTTTGTGGAAACGGCAACGTTCTATAGAATTATCTTAAAAAGGATTTGCAAAATAACTATAAAAGAGGTCTTTGTGAGGAAAAGAATGCTATGCAAAGGTATGGTGTAGAGCATAGTATACAGAAACCAAAAGTATAACTTACAACAAAGTCTTGGTCACAAACCCCTCTAATTTTAATTTCTTCTTTCTTTTCCAGAATTTCTGGAATTGCTCCTAAAGCAACTCCCAGCTGTTCAAGTGAGAGATCTTTTATTAAAGTTACCATATACTGGGATATATCTTACTTTGCTCATCAACCATTTTTCACTAGCAACAAGGAGATTTTGTGGGAATGAAATGATGGGAACTGTTGGTGCATGTGAAGAAAGATTGAGTTCTTGCGTTTTACACCCTGTTAAAAGAGCCCTAATACAATTCACAGCTACAGCAAAACCACTGTGCAGTATTTAATGGTATATTGTCACAAACTATATATGGAACTTTACTTACAATTGTAATTCCTAATTTTACAGTGCTTATTACAGATACAAAACACTATGTGAGTGCAGAACAGCACCCTATTTGAGGGATGCCTGAAACTTAATTTATGTTTAGTTCATGCCTTCAGTGACAGACTTCAACTATCGCCCAAGCATTTCCCTGAATTTTGACCAGCTGTATGTAATATTCATTATCTGTTAAAAAATATGGACAAAACACTGTTAGCCTTTTGGGAACTATTTTTTTGTTGTTGTTATTGCTGCCAATTTAAGCATATATTCAAGAGGTACATTCAACTTTAAATAGGTTCAGCGCTCCACTAAGGAAAGTTTCTTCAGAGATATGTAAAACAGTTAAGAAGGCTGCATACAGCTGATTTCCAGGAAAGAGATAAACAAATATTCTTGTCTGTTAAAGTTTTGATTTATTTTACGCCTTATTATGCTCTACCTTACTTGGTTTACAAAGCTGTTATTAATATGTTTTATTCATAAAAGAAAGTGACAATACTATGTTGCTAATCTCCCTGACTCCGTAATAAATCATTAGTTGTTTGCTGTATTATAATACGTATTTTCAATAATACAGAAGCAAACTTGGATCCTTAGGTAATGAAAGTGTCCATGGAAAACAACTGTTCTTTGGCGAAAGGGATCTCAAATCTTTCTAAAATCCCTAGCACTTTGAAAACTTTTGGGGAATTCACGTGAGAGCTTTGTAGGTGCCAAGCTTTTCCCTTTGCACTCTGCATTGCTGTGCAGGGTCATCATAGCAGCAAGAGATAGCCTGGGTTTGTACCCACAGAGCGGAGGATTTGGGGAACAACATCTTCTGCCCTTTGCATTTTCATTAAATTTGAGGTTGATTTGTAGCAACATCTACTTTGTTTCACTGAAAGGAATTTAAATATACCATGCAGGAAACATTGGTACAATGGTTGAGTGTATTGTGTTTAGCCCCCAGTGGAGCTTTGAGAAGCATGAGGCATATAATACTAGATTGCATAATAAGCAGGTCCCAAACATTTGTTGGTGCCTTAATAATTCCCTTTCCTGAGCAAAAAGGAATTAACATTCCAGCATTACAGTGTTTTGTGCCTTCCTGTGGCTGCCTGGACACCCTATTAAAACAAAACAAAACAAAACTGTTTTGTGGAGATGCAGATCTGAGTTACAAAATGCAGGTCCAGACCTTGTGAACCAGGTGCAGCTCTTGGTTATAACCACCGGTCTCTTGCCAATTAGAAAACAGAGAAGAAACTAGAAGTCATAAAAATTTTTGAAAAAATTATTATTGTCCAAATCTTCTTTGTTTCTGTAACATTGCTATAAGGCTAAATAAAATTCTTTCTAAGAAAGGACAAAGATCCCCTTTTTTCATATTTTATACTATGGATGTATTTTTTAATTTGTATGAATTTATCTCTTATAAGTAATGGCAGCTGTGGGTGCCATGCAGGGGAGCCTGCTTGGCAGGGACTGGGTATAATTGGTCTTGTAGTCCAAAGTTAGAACCACTCATCTCTGAATCACTGCCCCACGTTATGCTATGAATTGCTCCTGTTCATAAGAAATCTTGTGTTATAAACAACTACCCTCCTAGGCCTCATGTGACTTTATGTGAAAGCATCTATTCCCTCTCAACTTTCTTGCCAGATGGTAATCTTAACATTTTGAACAGTTTCTTTTTTAAAACTTCAAAGTATTTTGCACCATCGGCTGTAGAAGACGATTTGCTGACTTTAAATAATCTGTATTTCTAATATTAGGTCTTTACCATTATACATCAGGGGAAGTTCAGGTTGGACATTAGGAAAAGGTTCTTCACTGAGAGGATGGTCAGTTGCTGGAAAAGGGTCCCCAGTGAAGTGGTCACAGCACCAAGCCTGTCAGAGATCAAGGAGCATCGAGACGATGCTCTTAGTCATACGGTTTATTTTTAGGTAGTCCTACGAGGAGCAGGGAATTGGACTCGATGATCCTCGTGGGTCCCTTCCAACTTGAGATATTCTGTGACTCTATGATTCTAGGTACCACCAGTAGGAAGTGTGATGGAAACTGTCTCCACCTGAATGAAGTTCATTCATAAAAAGAAGCCAAGTGCAAAACTGCTTCAAAAACAATGTTTTCAGTAGAAAGGAAATAGCATCTAATTTTTACACAGTGTAGTGCTATTTTTGTGGGGGTTTTTTTGCCCAGTCTCACTTGATCAAAGTGGGCTATGGAGTATATTTTCGTGCACAGTGAATCCAGGGCTACCTTGAGTTTTACTGAAGGGAAGAATAGAACAACAATTTCTAGGAACAGAATTAATCAAATATAAACTAACTCTGCCTTCAGGGGACTCACGTTCTGTAATTACCAGCAAGATTTCTAATGCTAAAAAGACTTTGCAGGCCAAACTGCTGGCATTCTGCATTTTACCCAAGGCAGCACCTGGATGTTGCAATAAGGATATAATAGTTCCTACCTCTTTAGTCCTGTCCTCTAGAAACACTGTAGATACTTTGATTTCCGTTTCTTTGTTTTCTCTCTCTTAAAAGAGAGTCCCCTGTTAAGAAGACTTGTAAGGGGCTTCCCACATTACCTCGAGAGCGGAGCATGTCTGCACCCTCGAACGTGTGTCCTCCAGCTTGCACCAGTCCGTTGCAATTCACATTGTGGTTGAACAAAGTGACCCTAGAGGGCTGCTCACCCTGCTGGAGACCTTAGCACTGTGTCAGCCCACAACGAAGCAAAGTAATGAAATGGCAAAAAAAGAAGTTTTCAGCCTCCATTCCTCTGGGGAGTGGCTGGGAAGGTTATACCTGTGGTTAAGGCACGAGAAAGCACCAAAACAACCCCCTCTCCCTTCTGAAAAATTACGGTTGTGCCATGGAAAATCAGGAAATGAGGGAAGTGCTCCTTTCTGTATCTTTTCTTCCTGAGATTGTAAGTAATGATCCATATAAGAGCAGTAAATATACTCATCTTTTATTGTCTTTCACAGCTTGAGGAATATTTTATCAGGAACTGCCATGTGAGCCCGTGTCTCACTGACTTGTTGGTGCTTAGGCTACTTTTGAAAATGAGACTGCATAATAGATTTTTTGCTTGGGGATTAAAAAAAATTGTTATTAGGAGGTAAGAGTCTAAGTGGCATGACAACTTCTGAAAATGTTACCATGAAACAAAAAAATTCATGTTTATGAGATTAATTCACTTCGCATAACATACCACAATTCTCCTGGGAAATTATAAGAAATCTGGACTCCATAATGTTGTAAGCAACAGAAACTGCAATTATTGTAGAGCTAAATAAATTCTTCATGTATGTGTTTACTTCCAACATAATATGCAGTATATCTGGTTTGTAAGCAAACAAAAGTGATGCATGTATGTGTGATGAGTCATATCTACAGCTAGATTAAAAGACTGTAAATGGAATATGCTAATAATGAAGAAAACTATTTGCTAACAGGAATTATTTTTTGTCGTTCATGGAGTGAGTATATTGTATATCGATCATCATTAACCATTCAGTGTTAAATAATGTAAAAACAAAAGAAAAATCAGCATATCAAAACGAAACCATGCTTGCAAGTTTCATTAGAAGTTCCTGTTTCAATAGACTAGCTCTGGGAGTTAATGAATATAATTTCTTCTTATCTGAAACATTAATCTGATACTTGTTTTAGAAGTATTTGGGGGGAAATAACTCCATAATAATAAAGCTGTTGCTAGGAGGCCTAGAGAAACGTAAACCAATTTGCCTTGGAGAAACAGATAATCAGTTTCTTAGCGCTTTCTTTCTAACGTGCCCCTCATGCTTTTCCCTGAGAGCAGGAAATCAGTGAGTGGAGAATAAATCTCCATTCTGATTGTTTACAGAGCATAATGAGGGCCTCAAGCAAAGAAATGCGTCATTTGCTTTATACCTGCGGCTGAACTGCAACGCATCCCATTACATACCCGCCGAATACCATTCGAGATGCGTAACAAAAAGCCGTCATTTTAGATGAACACGCCCTTATCCTACAGAGGGTGTAATTCTTTGGAGGAAAGTTTAAAACAGTCCATCCTGGAAGGAGTTTCTGGTCGTTTCGGATTTTATAGCAGTGGCCTCATGTTTCAGTTCTCTCATTTTCTTTCTCATTCTTCTGTGTTACTCATTCTGCTCCAGATGTGATTTGCTGCTTTTGTTTCTCTTAGCTCCTCCCTTTCCCAAATCCTGCTTCTTCTCTTCCTTTTTCTCCACTCCCGGCCTCTTTCTGGAGAGGGAAAACTGAGATTTTGACAGCATCCCTCCCCACCCCATAAAAAATGTGCTTCCTTTGCTTTCAGCTGTGATTACTCTCCAACTAAATTTTCCACGATGCCTTTCTGGGGTCTTCAGTGGCTCCCGAGACATCTCTGGATTCCCACTCTGTATGGCTCACTGCTGCTTGCCCGTGACCTGGCTTATCTTCATTCTTTTTCTCACCTTGGTGCTTCTGCCCCTCAAATGCAAAACCTCTTTTTTCCCCTCCGAGCATGTTGCCTCTACATCTGTTTCTCCGCTCCTTTCTGTTGGATCTCCTGGTGCGTCTCAACAATCAAGCAGCCCCAAAATGGAGCCTCTCTTACTTCCTAAAATGCCTTCTCTCCCCTATTGCTCTATCACCAGTGTTCTCTGCATTTTGAAGCTCAGTATTAGCTTTGATCTTTTTCACTTTATTCTCCTCTTCACGTTGAGACTTCCACTAAGTCTTTTGGCGTACTCTGGAACACTAAAAATAACAACCCTTTTTGGCAGGGATATGGTAAAAAAAAATCCTACAGTGATCATCTCAAAACTCGCATTAACCAGTTCCTATTACTCTCCTTAACTGGCCTTTCTTCATCCCATACAATGTACGCCACTTCAGATTAACACTCAGGTTCACTCACCAGATTCCCCATATATCTCGCTTATAAAATTCAGACTTCCTTACCCTCATTTTTAAGACTCTTTGCAGCTTTTATCTGACAATATCTCATATGTAGTTTCTCTCTACTCTCCTCATCTCTCGCTAGATATTGCTAAGATGTTCCTTCAACCCTCTTTTTGATGGCAATCTTCTTCCCTCTCCAAGCAAGTTAATTTTTCCTTCTTTTTTTGTTTGCTTTCTCTTTTCGCCTCAATCCTCTAAAAATTTAAAAAATTACTTTATATTGGCATCAACTGTTAAGAACAAAAACAAAACACAAGAATAGTCAGATGTATGCCTTTGACTTCTATCTGATATTTGCAGCTTAAAAGGAGGGGAAGGAAGTTATTCATTACATTTCAAAACATGAAGAAAATACACTGCTGTTCTTCTGTTGTTGTATGAGGTACCACAAAGGATTTTTGCAAGTGGTATTGCCTATGCTAAATTCATTACAGTCAAGCTCCATCAGTGGGACTTGTATTTCCCAATAATTTTCTTAAAGTCTTGGTCCAGCAAAGTACTTAAACACATGCTTTTGCTCAGACTTGTGAGTGACCTCACTGTAGATACCGGAATTACACACCTCACATACTTGCAATTAAGCATGCGAATAATTATTCCACTGAATTTGTGCTTTAAGGTAGCTGAGTGGTTTGTTACATTCGTTTTTGCATTCAGGACATAAAATAAATCATTTAAAGAAGCATGCCTTTTGCAAGATGCTAAATTTAAGCAGATTTTTCACTTTTAAAAATACTTTTAGCCGAGATATTGATTTTCTTTTCCAGACTGAGACATTAGTCCGCCGACTTTTGTGGAAGCTCTCAGATAAAGTAAAGAGTATGTTAAAAAAATGTGAAATCTCCTTATATTAACACCCAAGGATGAAAATGATTGCAACTTCTTCTCTACCTCACGTAAAAAATGCCTTACCATAATGACACATCTTAAAATGTATTCCTGTTAATGAATGCTGACTTCCTCAGAAATAAAGATATGGATAAATGGATATGGAAATGTGAAAACATGTGCCATAAAGTATTTATTGCTGAAAAAAGGCTCGGTTTTCTTTCCCAGGTACTACTCTAAGATATTATAGCATTAGTAATTGTGCAAATACTGCAAAGTCTTATTGCTTTCTGTCTGGAGCCAAACCGAAAAGGCCAAATGCATACAGAGAAGAAGAGAACAAAGACATAATATCTATCTGATACTAGAAAATGTATATGTCCTTAAAATATCAGGAAGCATAGGAGGAGTACTTGGAATATTGAGTAGAATTTATATACACATAATAAATTTCAAGCTTACAAAGGAGAGAAACTTTTCTTTATAGATAAAAGCAACTTTTTTTTCATGCTTTTAAACTTTTACAAGACAGGATTTCCAATATTAATGACTAAAGCTTCACAATTTGGCTGTGATGAGAAATATTTACCACTTCCTCAGGGAAGTGAAGTTTCATGACTTGATCGTACAGTAACTGTTCAACAAACGCACAGAGGAGCCGTGAATGCAGCTTAAATAGCTTGGCTCAGGCTCTTGGATTTTAACCATTTTTTTTCCTCCCAGAGATTCCCCCTTTTTGGATATCTGCCTCCAACAAACGTCACCTTTACATATCTTCACTACTCCTTCCACATATCCTTTTCCAGAAACTAGCACATTAAGCTCCAACTGTTTCAAAATATATATGCCACCAAGACAATAGCTCTCAAGGTCACTTCCCAGAATCCTTTCTATTGATCAGGGTTAAAAATAGGTTCCCATAAGATGTCTAGCTGGGTGAATACCTCTTAGACTGTTGCTGGCAGCTCCTGAGAGTTTAATCTGTTTTATGGAACAGCACATGTATAAATGTAGATCTTTTTCCTCCAGGTATCCCATCACTGCATTTAAATATTACATAATGTACGGGCTGGGAGCAAACCTGGGGATTTTCTCACGCAGTGCACTGTTGAATAGGAGCACAAAAAGCTGAGCTCTGCAACACCCTGAGCGTGCTGGCCGGGAGTCAGCACAGCTCTACGCCGCCGACAGAGTCCCTTTGATCTGCAGGATCAGAGGTTCAGCCTCTCCACTGATCAGACTGCTCTTAGGCTTTTAGCAGGGAACTCTGGGTTTAAGTTCTTGTTTTTAACATCCTGGTCTGTCCTTGCTGCCAGGTCAGGAGTAGCTTGGGGTAGTGTTAGGGTCTGGTGTTAAGGGAAGGCATTGACTTCTCGCACATGTGGGGAGAGGTGCTGGTGTGTGTCTTCTGCCCTGCCCAGGGGCAGGTGTTGCGGGATGGTGCTATGAGATCAGCCTCTTACAAGCAGGCTCCATGGCTGAATCCCATCAGCCTGGAGATTCTCTTCTCCCAAATCAGTCATGAAACCATTTTCCATCTTGCTGTGGTGATGGATAATGTGCTGCTTGGAATTTCTCAATGTTAGTTGTGAGCAGACGACTCTGTGGTGCCCCTATACTCAGGCTTCGGGGAGGCTGGCACTTCTGAAGAGGAGCCGCGTAGGATTCCAAAGATCTTCTCTATTCCCATCACATGGAGAAGAAAATGTGGTGCAGTTTGCTTTCCAGTGCAAGGATTAAAAGCTGCTGACCCCGTTTTCTGAGCTGGGGCCCAGTTCCATCCTATATGCGTGCAAGTGACACTCGTGCCCACACATCTCACTTAATTGAGGCCTGAGTCATTCCCTCCTACATTCAAACCTCTGTTCCCAACAGCTGCTACACAGTGTCTTTGGTAGCTTTTCAAGGTTTTTTGCTGGAATTCTCTTTCATATAAGCTATGGATTTCTTGTTGAATCACAGTCACAGTCCTCCAAAATCCTGACGTTCCCAGTTTCTACTGGCAGGGCATCAACAGCTGTTCTTCCTGTTGCTAGTTCTGCTGCTGTTGCCCTTATAAAGATGTTTCTGCGAGTTTTGAGATGTTTGATTCCTTTCGGCAAAGACACCAGCATCAGCCTGGTTGCCATGGCTACCATCTCCTCAATCTCTCCTCAATACAGAGTTTTCAGCTGCTTTCACTCAAAAAAAGAAAAAAAAAATCCTTCCCTTATCTTTGGACACTGCAAGTTGCATTTCAGCTTCCTCCTGTTTTTCACACCAGTAACAAGAAACCCTAAAGCGAAACATTAAAGAACCGCGGGAGTGTGAAGACCCACTTTGACCGTTCCATGCAAGGCCACTGCTGTCACAAGCAGATCATACAATCCCACCGGTAAATCTGTCAAGCACCATCGTAAAATAACTCTTAGGGTTTTTCGTGTTTCTTTTTTTCCAGTTAGAGGATTGACTGGATAATTATTTTATCTGGTTTCCTTGACTAAGTTTCTTTAAATATTTGACACTCTCAAATCAAATAAGTAAAAAGAACATTTTGAACCAAAATCAGAGCTTTTTGTTCTCTGTTTTCACAATAATGAACAAGGCATGCCAAAACTATAACATGTATTTTCAATCAGGGCAACTTTAACAAATGCAAGTAATAGAAAATATACAGGTATCTGTGAGCACCATTCACAAAATTAAGTGAGAAATTTAATTTCTGTTCCCTCCTCTTCAGGCAAGCCAAAGCCCACTTTCCTGACTTAACTAGAGTTTTTTGCCTTCTTCCAGTAAGTCAAAAAGATGAGGAGAAACTGTCATTTTGCGAAAAAATAGTCTTTCTTTTGAACTGTGAATTTGGAATAGTAGCTCTGTATATAAAATGTAGTGCCTTGATTTTTTTCTCGGAACTGATGTAAAATATTAGCTGAGCTGAGGAAAAGCAGCCAGATTTAGACACTAAAAATCGGCTAGCTAACAGAAAAGATATTCAAATTCAATGATAATGGCAGTTCTTTCTAAAGACATGATTCTTTTGGGACAAATTTGAGGTGAAATTTCAGTCTTGTACGGGAATCCTATATGACTTTCCAACTTGTTTTTTTGTTAGGAGCCTGGATTAAATCAACCCTCAAAGTATTTTTCCTGCAATGACACAGCCGTCCGCAGCTCTGCTACACCGAGTGTCTGCCGTCATGGTAATTTAGCTCACTGATCCCTTTGAGGGATTGCTTTCCAGATGACAGTAATGGTAGTGCTATCTATTGTCTGGTTTTCCCCACGTACATACCGTTGTGTCTCTGGAAGGGCTGTATGGTGGCATTTGAGGAATGTGTACATTTGCCTGGGATTTATGGATAACAAAGAACCAAGATGGAATAGTTTCTTCATCACAGGTTTCCTGCTATGTGAGGATCAACTTTTCACCATATGTGCGATGAGGCTGATGTTTCAGGAAGGCTTCAAATCTCCTGCATGTGTGCGGTACAAGTGGTCTCTCTGCATGCAGTAAATACAATCCGGGTTTCTGTGGACCATCTGTGCAGCACACACGGCAAATCTGACACTTTCTGTCATCATTAAACATAATATTAGTGCACTACTGTGCACAGGCTTAAAGAATGGTCAGAGCAACTAAAACAAATACAATCAACCCACAGCCATCCACACTCATCCATGATGGGCTCCTCTTTGGAAATCTCTTCTTCCCAAAGCTGAGAGTAAAGGTGAGTTTCATGCAAGCATTTGAAAAATTCTTCTGAGCAGAAACATCCACTTCTGGACAGACAATTCACCCCCTCCTCAGCAATACATTAAAATAGGTCAGATGAACTGCCACCTCAGACTGCGTATTTATCTCTTTTTTGACAGAGAGCGTAAAATGAAAAACTCAGTGGTGAACATCTACCTGACAAAAGCCATTGCAGCTGGACAAGAAGCGTCGTACTGAATGTCTTTCAAAAAGCTTTTAGCTAAATCTAGGTCCTTCTAAAATGCTTCGTGCCTTCCCACGGCTGCCTGCCATTGCATCCATCCTGCCTTCGATCTGCTGTCAGGCCTTCAGGTGAACCAGGCCAACAGCAGGAGGTAGCTCCACTTCCATACCTTTCCTGCACATCGACCCTCTGTCTCTTGGACTTCTGTGGACACACACCCAGAGCTTGTATACCTCCTCAAGGTCTCCACAACAAGTCTTCGCTCCCCAGACCTAATTGCTTAATTAACAGTTCCCTTCCAACCCCTGCTACTAGCATCATGAAATGACTGACTGGATACTTGCGTTCCTGGGCAGAGCTAAAGGACAACAAATATGTTGAAAAGCGCAAAGAGATGATGAGGCTGGTTTGTGCTCTCGAAACAGGGAAACCACAGATTGCACCTTCAAGTGATCAAATACATCCTGCATTAATTTTTGAACTGATAGGTGGAGCCTAACTGTTGTGATGATACTGTGCTCCCCCGAGTTAAAAGGAACTTCTCTTCTGGGAGCTGTTTCAGCCTACTGCCAAACTCACAGATCTGGACCTTGGTTTGAATGTGAAATTTCTGCCAGGGGCTCTTACACCAGCATTTAAGCTGGGTAAACTGGAAGTGACATTCCTCTCAAAAGCCGAGCATGTGTTAATATTGAACCAAAAGCTTAACTGCCGTCTCAAAATGAACGTTAACACATTTCAAGTCATTAACATCCCCTTGGATACCAATTGCAGCAAATTTTTAAAATATTACAGTTTTTCTCAGAGTTTTCTGTACTATGACATGTAACTCAAAGGGAAACTGCCTATAATTTTGGGCAGAGTAATGAACAACACCTTATACCAGTCTAGTCAAGAAGGTTACCTCATTGAGTACATTGAGAAAAAAAAAACACCCACTTTAATTCTCCAGCATTAGGCTTCTCAAAATCTTCTGGGTGCTGCAAGTTTAATTTTGTTACTACTGAAGAACAAGACCTGCTCACTGATATATTTGTGAAACTCTACCATAGCCTTTCATGTTGCAAGTGCATAACTGAACTTTTATTTAGGACTATTATGTACAGACTAATCTCTGCACGACACAACAGGAAATTTTCAGTGATCTCTGTGGCAGAAGGAATACTAAGAAATCAGCAGAAGAACTAGTCACTACATTTTTCAAGCATGTTTTCCTATCAAAGGTAATTTAAACATAGTCTGTTAAATCTGGTAACAACTTACCTCCCGTATTATTGTCCCCTCAAGAATCATTGTTCTCTCATATGATCTCTTAATAAAAAAAATATATCAAAAAGGTACTTAATATGTATAATATAATGTTTATTTATAAGATGTTCTCTCTTCAGTTAGCCATTCTGACATACTTGCCTCTCTGAAGATCTCATTAATTAATAATTAATGAGACCTTATTTTTAGAATAACTTCTGCACTGTTAATTTCACCACATCTTGTGAACTGTGATGAAACTGTGCCCTATACTTGAACAGGCAGGAGAAACTAAGCCCAAGAAGCTGTCATTTCCAAGGGTAGAAATCTCTCCTTTCAATACTTCTGGGATCACTGACAAGTGGGGCGTCAAGGCTGTTTCCCATGATGGCCACCTGAACTTTACACCTGTGCTTTTAGAGCAGCGAGTGTGATCCAAGACGGGTGGTAGCTCTCCATGCTCTTCAGTAGCTCCAGATGCTCTAGGAGGCATTTCATCTCTTCCAGAAGCTCCTCTCTTCCCTGGGGATGAGAGGTTCTTGCTCGTTCGTGAAATCCTACTCAGCATCTGAAAGTTGTGTCACTTTGGCTGGTGTGGACACTTCCCTGCTGTGAAGGCCTTGGGTGGAAGTGGCACAGCTCGTAAAGGCTTGGTTGGTGCTCTGATATTTTTCTAGTCCTGATCTATTCCTCTGTACAACATAGAGACTGGTCATAAATATTCAGCAACAGTTTATAAGGTCTGAAGCTTTAGTCTTCCAAATTCAGCTGTATCATTGAGTGTAATATGCTAACTTCAGGAAACTTGATTTTTTCCCCAAATTTTTCTTTATAAAGCTGGCATGCATTAGACTCATCTATATTACCCTACAGCTCCATCGTACTTTGTACATTTAGTGCATCATCTGTTAATTCAAGACCAACATCCTACCTTGGTGTATTGCCTTAGAAAAGGGCTGACACAAACGCGCTGTGCCTCCCCAGGGTCCGGGTTGCAAATACCAGAATTTGTGGGGCCCCTATGGTGTAGTGGTCTCCTCTCTCTTTCTCCACTGGATGGTATGTGTGCATTTATGCTTTGACTAACCTCCTAGTCCTTGGCGTGAGGTTAGGAAAAAGTGGTATTTTTCAAGAGATTTGTAGATGGCATGTAACACTGCTCGCCACCACCACCATACAGCCATAGCATTGCTCTACAGGCATGCACACATCTTTTCTCCATGCCTCCATTCTGATTGTTACTTGTTTGCTGGCTTATTTAATCCATGAAACACATGACGTATTTAAAAATTGAAAAGTCTGTCTGAACAACTCATGTTTTGCTAGAACTTTCCCTGACTCCAACAATATAGGAGATGAACTTGATTAAGGTGATGGTGGGGAAGGATTTTACATCTCTTACATTTTGACGGTTGGGATGATTGTTATTTTTATTAGAATGCAAGGGTTATAAAAATATTTGTTGAAGAAGCTATTTTGGCTTCCACCTTCTTGCTCTGATGGTGCCATCTGCTATATAAAGTTGTATTATATCCACTGAAAGACATCAATAAAGCATAAAATAATATAGCGATGACTAAACAGCCAGGTTGTGGTTGCCTGAAAGATCCCATCACATATGCCCTGCTTGATTCACTGACACGGTTACAAGCAGGCAAGATGCTGATGTTTGACCTCCATTTCATAGGAGAGAGTGAACTGCTGACAGATGTTGACCTTATAGGCTTGCAAGTCTGCAATGCTTCCCTGCCCTTTGCCCAGAATAACTTTGATTAGCTCATTTTCAGATGGTTCTTCAGTGCCCATTTGTTTTGCCTGGTTCTTGACAAAACACAGTACAATCGATTTGGAGAAAAAAAAATAATTCAGTTTTCTGTTAAGTAATTGGCAAACAATTGGGTTTTGCACACTTTTAACATAGTGTAGAATAAGAAAATCAAGCACATCACTTCTTTTCAAAATATATTAGGTTTCTCATATTAAACAATGCTATTTTGTATATACTCTGCATTTTTAATAATCTTTGAAACTGAGGCTCCCTCTTTTATTCTGTGGTTGCAATAATCGGGATTTATTTTGTTCCTAATAATGAATGAAAATGGTGTGTAAATTCTGTTCCCAGACTAGCCAGATTAACAACTGTAAACCCCTTCAACCCTCTAGTTGGCATTTGATTTATTGACATGACATTCAAATGTGTTTTACTTCAGCACTAATGACAGGAGTTCTAGAACTTCTGTCACTGAGGTGATAAATGGATCCTTATACATACAGCCTTCAAAAACTGGGAATGGTGCCATTTTCCCCTTCACTTTGTTGAAAATATCATCTCTTTACGTTTACAGGAAGTAGCAATTTCTTTTTCTTTCCGTGGTTATAATACATCACCATTTTGTTTATGAATGGTTAATCACTTTATTTGACTTAGTGTTATTGGGACGGTGTACGTTAGTGTACAGGAAAAGTACACTGAAAACAGATATTGCAGGACTGATTTTTTTGACCTTGAAGAAGATAACTGGAATGAATAAAGCAGCCTAATCAAATGCAATAGTAGTAAAACTGCTATGGTTGTGAAACGCATGGGCGGCACATTTCCTACTTTGTCTGGTTTAAGCATATCTATACAAGCTCATAAAAACGAGGAAGAGAGATTTCCGAGGACAAGTTTTTCCTACACTGAGAGATAAAACATTGACACTGAAGTCTATAGCAGTTGCTAAAATATTTATACAAATGAAAAATAACAGATTTAATCATGTTGTTATAAAAGTTGGAACTCTGATATTTGCAAAGGAAAGACGAGAGAAACAGTGAGTTTCACTCTTACTCAATGAGACAAGAGAAACTGGATTTATTTTTTACCAGAAGCTTTTACTCTGAAACCTCAAGCGTATTTGTGAAAAAGGACTGATTTTAATGAATTTCTTATTTGTGATTCGGTTTCGTAAAAATTTTCTGAATTCATCAAAATGAATTCTATTTTCAAACCAAAAAATTCAAACTGTTTATGCTGTGATGGATGCTATTTAGGCAAATTGATTTAACTTGCAGGAAAGAAAAAAGAGTTATACCATGTTCAAACAAAAATTAAACACTTTTGTGCTGAAAAGTTTCAATAATTCCCATTCTTTCTTATTACTAAAGGTGACTACTATACTACTAAAGTTGAAGAAATTTTCCATATTAACTGTTTGACCTGGTTTAAGAATGAAAATTATTTTTTAAAAACTCAGCAGTTTCCCAAAACTGGAAGACCATTCTCCATTCTTTTGTCTTAATAAAATACTGTAATAAACTCAATCTGTTAGTATGGGTCATCCGGTATTTTGAAAAGATTCTGTGTTTAGATGTCCCCGATAGGTCCATGCCCTTTGATGGCATTGCCAGACAGTATTACACGAATTAAGTATTTCACAGCTCGGTCACTGCGTAGCTGTCCATGCATGCTGAAAGGACTCAAGTGTCAGACTGCAAAGACAGGAGAAGGCAGGAGTGAGAATCAGTGTTGGGTGCCCCAAATTCACTTCTTACGGCGGGGGCCAGGCCAGCCTCCTCAGCTCACTGTTTTAAGGTGCCTAAAATGAATTATTGTTATTCAGATTAAAATTAAGGCTGATGTGCCAGAGAAAGCAGGAATAAGCTCTGCGTGAGTCGCTCACTTGCTCTGATCTAAAGCTCAGTACAAAACACTGCCTAGACCAGCAACAGCTTCTGCATCTCCAGCACAGATGATCTTTTGCAAGTCCAAACAATCCAGTCATTGGAATTAATACAGTGCTAATATTTTTTTAAATGTGTCTGGAGTTTATCACAGCTCTAATGTGAAAAATTGGATTGAAACTTCTGGGAGAACCAAGTTCCTCCAGTGAATCTGCAGCTCTTGTGCATAGCTGTCCTCCAGCATATTCATGCATCTGGAAAAGGGGTAGGATGAGAGCAGAAAGTACCCTTGTGTGTAAAAAGCTGAAAAGTAACAGGGGTAAAGTTAATTGAACTTTGATGTTCTTGAAACTGTTCGATGAGTGTTTGTCTGGTGAGTGAAATCTATCAGAGTATTTTTTTTGTTAAACTTTCCCCATCCTTCATAACAGTAACACCGCAAAAGCTTCGTTAGTGACTTTTGTATAAAGATATCTCTTCAGCTTGGACAAACATGGTTAAATTCATAGCTGGTATATTTCTGAACGCCCATTTGTTCTGGAAAATGAGGGCTGTTCCTCAGGCTATTAGATTTCCATGTAAAACTATCTGCTATGATTCCCAGGAGCTTTATTCCATTTAAAAGATTAAAGGTAGATTTCCCAAGTTCATGTAGGTTTCCCAAGTCTTATAGGAAACATTCCCACTGTTCAATAGTGCAGGATGCAGTTTAAGGTCAGCATTAGGTAAGAGGGAAATATGAGCTGTTTTATACTTGAACAGAAACCACAGGCATTACGAAATACCACTAAAGTTTCAGTGCTGTGAGAAAAATGATGATGCACTTTTTATTGTTATGGAATGCCTGACAAAGACTGAAATACGATTATAGCAGAGATTTAAATAATGTTTCTATTACACTGCTTCCTGGCATTTTATCAAATCAGATGGATGTGGACAACATTATATTATCAACCTCAATCCCACACTCAAACCCTCCAAAGCACCTGGAGGGATCTGTAGGAGTGCATGGATTTGTTTTGCTAATTTGTCGATACCCATGGTGTAAACTGGAGACATAATGATGCTGTGAAGCAGCGCGTTTTGATAACAGGTACCACCTTGCTTTGCTTGCAGCCTGTGTTGCTCATCACTGGCTCCCTTCAGGCTGCCTTGCTTCGAGGTGGCTGTGAAGTGCTGGTGACTTGGCATGGTCCCCAGCAAAGGTGGCTGTAGTCTTCCATAGCCTCCTGAGACCTGTTTTCAAGAAGAAGAGCAGGTGGAGATGCAGTGATAAAAAGTGTTTGAGATTAGGATATGATACGTCAGCTTGTTTAGGTATATAGTGTTTATTATATATATGCATATAGGACGTGGGAGGAGGAGTGATCACTGGGGAAAAGATGAGTCAAGGTCACTTAGAAGAACCAGAAGGCTGAGGAGGAATTCAGACCTCAGTTATCCAGATGAATGATGGTAAGTAAATTTCAGTGTTAAGCAATGTAAAATCATGCCTGTTGAAGAGAAAAGTATGAACTACCCAGACATTAGAGAATTCTCAATTAACCTTATCAGCCCAGCTAAGAGGCTGGGTTCTCACCACAGCGCCATTAAGGCTCTGCTGAATGCAGTCAATAAAAGACAGGGTATGCCGCAGAGATAAGGATGGGGTGATAAACCCTGCAGAAGTTATAATGCTGTAGCCAAATATGCAGGCCCATCTAAAATACAATGAACAGTACTGCGGAGGGGAAAAGAGCAAGTTCAGAAAAGAGTGGTGAAACAACCAGCCTGCAAAGTGGATCTCGCTACAGCAGAAAGACAATGAAATCAGGATTTTAAAAAAGATTTTAAAGTGGTTATAAAGAATGGCAATAATTTTGTGAAATAGCTAGAAAGTCTCATGCATAGGCTAATCTTTAGTGAATCAGGAGGAGATGTAATGACAAGGGGCGACTACCCCACTTGCACTTACTGAGAAGTTCTTGAATCTTACATTGAAACATCTGTTGGGTAGTCGTTGAGAATACTGGACTGCATTTCTGCTATAACAATTTCTACACTCCTATATTGGTTGAAAATTAAAGAGGAAAGAATAGGACAGAGTCACTAGGATAACTGCTCAGAACTTCACCCCCTAAAACTCTTAAAAATTATTTTTCAGAGCTTCCTTGAATTTTTATGGAAAGTTGCTGTGCACATGCTTTCTTTGTGCTTGTTCAGCCATAAATCAAAAAAGAATCTTTCCGTCAAAAGATCAGCGTGAGACCAACCTCTGAACGCTAACCTCAGAAATGTAGCCTTCTGCTGCTACAAAATTAGACGCTTCTGTGTCTCTATTCTGAATAAGTTTTTAACCCTCACCCTTTTTCCAGCACTAGCAGAAATAATTATTGCTATATACCATTGTTAATCAATCTTTTCAAAACACATGGTTAGTCAGCCTCCTGCTTTGGGAAGATTTGACAAAAATTGTATGTGCACAATTAAGACTAAAGAGCTACAAATACATTGTAGTTAATAAGCCTCAACGATCCGTTTGAAATAGGACTTTTAAGATGTGATTTGAACATGACAATAGAGAGAACTTGATGTGTGAAAAGTCCTAAATTCAAGAAAAAACATGATAAAATAATGATAGCCCATTAGGAAAGGAAGCACGGATGTATTTGTTCTGTACAAGTAATTTAAAAGCTAAATAATCTAATTTTACTCCAACTGGAATCAAAAGCCAAACTTTATCTGTCTCCAATTAATTTTCCTTTTCATAGTCCAGTGAGACCTTTAATACCATATATTCAGTGCAAGTTTTGGGAAGTGCTCACATTCCTAGTGTTACCTGTTGTCTAAAACAGGCTGAGTTTGAACCCGTGTTCCAGGGCCTGAAGAAGACCTGTGTTTGGCCAAGTGGTCTCTCATGGGGAGTTACTGATGATGAGCAGAACTGTCATGTCCTCCGCTTTAAAAGCCAAGGGTGAGCCTAACTCAGTTTGAAAGCTCTGTTTTGTCTAATTTAAGAGCAGGTTTTGAGCTGATTCCAGAGATAGTATTGGTTACTCTCTTGCATCTCAGAATTAGCCAAACAGAGGGACAAATTAACATAATCTCTCAGCTTTTTTCTATGAGCTAGTTTCGGTATCTCCCCGCTCAGTGCGCTGCCTGTCCTGAATCACTTCCGAGGCTCCCGGCACTGCAATCACCCTCAGGCGCTGCAGGGTGAGCAGCAACGTCCAACCCAGGGCAGGAGATTCCTCTTGGGCAGGCAGAGAACACTGGGCGTTGCAACACCCCCTCGGAGACATGGCTGCATTTCATCCTCTAACTCAGCTGGAGGGAACCCGAGGGGAGCCTGGTACTTACTCGAGCTATTGAGAACCCTCTTAATAAATAACAGCAAAAGTAGAACAAAAAGTCAACATAGCGTCACTTGCATTTTTTTACTAACCCGGTGTATGAAGATCACGTAGTCTGTAAATAATCTGATAGACCAGAAAGAAATATAAAAATCATACGGTCCAACGGTCAGGACAATGCAGGTCAGAAAAAACCTCAGTGATTTCTGCATAAAGATCAAACCTTCTGTTTGGATAGGAGAGAAAAGGTCCAACCTTGATGTGAAGACTTAACATCTTCACCACACACAGTGGCAAACTGTTCCAGTGGCTTATTACCCACCCTTGCTGCTAGGAATATGCTATTTCTGGTTGGATTTTATTTTGCTCTGCTTCTATTTCATCTGCTTTTCTTTTTTCTTCTCTTTTTCTTTTTTCCCCTTTCTTCTGTTTTCTTCTTTCTTTGCAAAATTAAAGAGCCAGCCACAGTCAGTAATGTTATTCCTCATGTTGGCATGAATGTGACTGAATTATTGCTTAGTCAACCTATTACTGGTCAGCCAAATTAAGGCTGAGCACTTCAGATTTCAGTATCTAAGTCAGAATTTTCAGAGCACAAATTATTTTTGTTGTTCCTTCTGATCCCCCTTTTATTTGGCATTTTCTTTGTGACACCCAGATCAGACTGTTCCAGTGGTGGACCTCATCTTGTACACAGAGGTAGTACCTCTCTCCCTGCTGTAGCTGCCTATTAACCCAACGATCCCACTTGATGAATGATGAGAATGAAAAGTTTCTCTTGAGCCTATGTTGAGTTTAGTGGAGTGGTGCCATCTTGGAAAGTGAGGGGAGGGATGGAAGTTTGCTCAAGCTGGTACAAGGAAAAAAGCTGCTGCTCCCTCTGGAAGAGGGTTTGGGATAGTGTCCTGTACGCATGGGGCAAGGTGATTTGTTGCCGGTGGGGTCCATGCACTGACAATTCCTGTGCCATGGGACCTGCTGCCTGTGAAAGCCTGGGGAAGGAGGCCAGGACAGCACGGCAGGTTTTGGCTGAGTGACCTTGAGGACACGTCATGTGGTGCTGGACCTTCAGAGTGTCTCTAGCTGTCCTGGGTCACTGGCATCTCCTCAGGGATTAGGGTGCACCCAGAGTGCAAAAGGAGCATCCTCCTCAGAAACACTGCGTATTAGTGATCCTGTGTTTAGCTTCCACCTTTTCTCCATCTCTCACTTCTCTAGTTCCTCCCTGTCTAAATGCACCCGTGTGACACATGGTTCTTATCCTTCTGACTGCCGCAGATGTTCTGCCTTTGGGCATGCGAACTATACTGGCTGTGCAGCTGCTGGAGACAGCCAGCCTTTTGCTGGTTGAGTGTCTGTGAACTTTGATTATGCTATTGAATTTTGAACATTGGTTTTGCAAAATTTCTGTCTGATGTGCAGTGACAAGGTACGTGAACTCCTCATGATTTTCAAGAAAAAAAGGGAAGTGTGACAATGTTTTGAGTGCCTATCAGTTACTACCTAAAGCTGCTCTTTGTCAGAACTGGGAGATCCTTTATGATTATAGCCCTTTGCCTTTCTGCACATTATGTTTGATTTTTTTAATCAACATTATGCAAAATTGTTCAACAGATGTTCTCTTCACATATATTTCAACCTACCACTTATCTAAGAGGAAATTAAAGAAATGAAACATGTGCCGTCCCTTGTCCTCAGGTGTGAGGGTAGTGGGTTACTTCAGTCACCTGCTATTACTTCTATTCTAAGATTGGATGAATCACATTTTTATAAACTGAAGGAAATATATCCAAGAGATTTCCAGATAGCCTCTGAGGTCATTAGAACTAAGTACCTGGTCATGTTAGTGATTTCACTCTGTGTTGTCTGCATCTTTAGGCTTTGAGTCATCTCTCAGTTTGGCTGTACGTGCCTAAGCCAATTTTGAAAAAGGAAATTAGGCTCCTAATTTTGAAAGCTGAATGACATCAGAGTGAATTAGGCTCTAAAATCTGGCTTGATTGAGCCATGCCTCTGCAAGAAGTTGTTGCTTCTTTTTTTACACTGAGTAAGTTCTCCTAAATACACAATATATTTAGCCATGAAATTTACTAGTGTATTTATATGCTGTTATGACTAACATAGGCATTCTTAATTAATAAGTCACAATTTCTTCTTAGGTCCCTACTCACTAAGTGGCATGCGACTCAGTTAAAAGGAAATCATCAGGCAAAGATCTAGTCAGTGCTTTAGAAATACTGCAATGGCTGCACTGCAATTAATGAAGTGTTAGACATAATCCATTGCCATCTGTCTTTATTTTGCTAAGCCACTCAAGTAGAGACCATATTTGAGGGGAGAAAAGAAAATCTAAAGCTAGAAGAATACTGTAAATGAGTATTCGCCAACATTTGTTCCAGTTCTGAGCAGCTGCTCAGTGCGATCGTGTTCATACCTCCTTTTATTCACTATTCATGATCATTCTCACAGGCGAGGTTATTCTTCATGCAAATACCTAATTGCGAAGGAGCATGTTCCTATTCTTCCATTCACGGTGCTTTTGCCTCCCAGCCAGGGACCCAAATCAGACCATCTGACTCCACCGGTCGACAGCCTGCTGCTAACAGCGACCTGTGAGCAGTGCGGAGGTGCGGCTTGCACAAAGGGCTTTGGTGCACAAGTCCCTGGGACTCCTCGTGTCTGAGTCTTGACTGAAAGAGAGAACAAACGCAGAAAAGCCTGAGACTGGCAGGCACACGGCTCACTAAACCTTTTGGCCAGCTGCAGAGTTTCCTAAGCTCCAAGCTGAGCTGCAGCCCATGGGCTGGTGAAGTTTGCTCTGAAGGTGAGAAGCTCTTTGTCTTCTCTTCACCAACGAAATGCAGTGAGGGCAATGATCTTTTCAAACGGCCATACACATATAAGTATATTTACATGTACAGAGGTGGTGGCAGTGCTGCTTGGGGATACAGGTGGAGTTCCCCTGGGTCTCTGCATCTCGTGAGTCTGAAATTATTTTTCTTTTGCTGGTTCTGCTTTCTCCCCTTCATCAAGGGCAGTGGCCTCCCTGTCCTACTTGCCCGTCTTGTGTTCATCAAATACAGATACAATTCAATAGTTAGTACATTTGCATCACTCTGAAGTGTCCCAAAGATTTTTTTTAAAGACATTCATTAGTTTTTGTCTGGGATGCTGACCTACCAGTCAGTCCTATTAACCAAACAGAAAATACACGCTAATATTTATAAGTCTGCAGCTGTCTCAAGGCAATGATTTTTATGACAATGAATCCAAAAACTATGGTAAAACCAGAAAATGGTCAGTAAGCATCTAAAAAACAGTGTGAAAAACACTGACCTTTACAAGTGTTTATTCCACTCAGTAAAATTGTCCAAGTGTAACACTGACAGTTTTATTACCTAGTGCATTGTAATAAACCAAAACTCAATATTCTTGTTTCACTACAACTATTATTTCGGAGCATCTTGAAAGATGATGTTCTTCGTGTCCAGAAACATAAAATGCAGTAATTCAAGATACACCGTGCAGTTTGCCAAACAAATTTTGACAAAGGTTCTTCATCAATATTTTACTGAGAATGAAAAATGAAGGTCTCCATTGTATTTATTCTCTCAGGAGCATAGCAACCTCTCGCTATGCTCCCAGGGAAAACTCAATGCTTCTGAAATGATAAAGTCTTTCATGCAACCTTTTAAGAAGTCTTCAATGCCACATGGACATTATTTTTCATTTATTGTTTTAATAGGAGCTTTTCCATTAACTCCTATCTGACATATTTTAGAGTAGTAATCATAGCAAAGCAGCACCTTGGCTGCATAGGTATTTATTCCTGCAGAGGTCTGCATTTTGATTTTACCTGTGTGCATAACGAATTCTGACAGCTCATCCTGTCAGTAAAAATGAAAGCTGCTTTTAGAGAATCAGTCTGCTTGTGTGCTCCCCAGCTAAACATGCTACAAAAGTTTAAGAGTTTAATCAGGGAGAGGAAGCCTTAGAATCTGTTTGTCTCCATTTCTTACCTTTGCTTTATTATAACATTTTGTAGGGTGAAGTAGTTCAAAGTGCTGCACAAGGAATGAAGTCCTCTCTTCACTTGCTGCTAGCCAGATATTCCCACCTTTACCATTCATGAGCTTTTTCTCCACGGTCAGTTCCTTTAGGGGAAATCTGTGCACATGGCGGAGGGAAGGACATTGCCTACTGCAATTCAGGTATTGCAGAATTATAATGTAAGTGCTCTGAATTGCTCCCTGGAGGTTCCTGCCTCTTTTCAGTGACAAGCTGGGGGAAAGGACAGAATCACACAGAATCACAGAATAGCAGGGGTTGGAAGGGACCTCTGTGGGTCATCTAGTCCAACCCCCCTGCCGAAGCAGGGTCACCTACAGCAGGCTGCACAGGACCACGTCCAGGCGGATCTTGAATAACTCCAGAGAAGGAGACTGCACAACCTCCCTGGGCAGCCTGTTCCAGTGCTCCGTCACCCTCAGAGGGAAGAAGTTCTTCCTCATGTTCAGACGGACCTTCCTGTGCTTCAGTTTGTGCCCATTGCCCCTTGTCCTGTCACTGGGCACCACTGAAAAGAGCTTGGCCCCATCCTCCTGACACCCACCCTTCAGATATTTGTAGGCATTTATTAGATCCCCTGGCAGCCTTCTCTTCTTCAGGCTGAACAAGCCCAGCTCCCTCAGCCTCTCCTCGTAGGAGAGATGTTCCAGTCCCCTCATCATCCTCGTAGCCCTCCGCTGGACTCTCTCCAGTA
>Ga0065711_1030457_pt1 | contig 32441 bp, 21 predicted proteins | sample Hoacrofraction12_FD_59098 | JGI IMG/M metagenome (GOLD analysis project Ga0065711, IMG submission 59098) | Hoatzin crop microbial communities from Cojedes, Venezuela - Epithelial fraction 12 v2 (version 2) | ecosystem: Host-associated > Birds > Digestive system > Esophagus > Crop | place...
CAAGGTCCTTTTCCGCTGGGCAGCTCTCCAGCCACTCCTCCCCAAGCCTGTAGCGTTGCATGGGGTTGTTGTGACCCAAGTGCAGGACCCGGCATTTGGCGTTGTTAAACCTCCTGCAGTTGGCCTCGGCCCATCGATCCAGTCTGTCCAGATCCCTCTGCAGAACCTTCCTACCCTCAAGCAGATCGACACTCCTGCCCAGATTGGTGTAATATTACTGCAAGATGACAGTAATTCAAGCTGCAGACTTACCGAGTGTGCACTCTATCCCCTCATCTAGATCACTGATAAAGATGTTAAACAAGACCGGATTCAAAACTGAGCCCTGGGGAACACCACTTGTGACCGGCCACCAGCTGGATTTAACTCCATTCACGACCACTCTCTGCGCTCAGCCATTCAGCCAGTTCTTTATCCAGCAAAGAGTAACATAATAATAAATATAAAAATAATAATAAACATAATATTAAGTTTCACTGAAACTCAGCGTAAAAAGCTCCCATTTTATTAATTTCACTGTTTACAAATCTTCCTAATGGCCACACCTTCTGTTGCAGACTCCAAGTCAGCCTCTCATTTCCTCCACTCGGTACAGTCACATTGTCCCATCTGATGTCGCTCTGCATGGTATGAAGAACTGTCCAACGACCAACACCCTGAAGTGCCTTCCTCCTTACACAGTCAGGTGTGCTCTGCTTCTGGAGCAAATCTCTCCTATTGAGGTATGTTTCCTAGAGTTCAGAGATTCTGGCACTACCAGTCTTTTTTGGTAGATATTGGGCCAGCTAGGTTTGTTCTATGAGTTAGCTGCTAAGACACTCTGACTCTTGTCTTATTAACAAAAACGACTTACTGATTTCAAGGCAACTGTAAAAAAAAACCACCTGAAAAACAAAAGCAAAAGAAGCCCCACCCTCCTTTGTCCTCACCTGTCACGGGAGAAGTGACTTTCATACGCCAAATTCTATGGATTATACCTTAAAAAATCAGCTTGTATGAACTGTTAGCACTTCTTTCCAGAAGGAGCATGGTCTTTTGAACAGCTTCCAGAGATAATATTTTTGTTTCCTTTTGAGAAAAATCTGCAGTTTTATTTTGAAGAAAGCAACCGAGTGGCTAGCAGTTAAGAGGTGATTTTGGGTACTGTAAAATGGCTTCACAAATCTGTATTTTAAATACACTTGTAAGAAGAGAATGAAAACGTCTAAGCAGTAAAGGACGCAAGCACAAACCAAAGCATTTCAGGAAGAAAAACCAGTAGAAAAATCCAATCAGAATAAGAGGTGGTAATTTTTCATTTCTGTTTTGGGACTGTCAGAAAAGCACTTGCAAAAAAATCCCTTTCATATAGTTCACATGCTTTTCCCATCCAAGACATTCTTTGACTGTTACTGCTTCTTTCCTCTCTTCTGTGCAGAAATCCCCTCCTTGGATGTTAGGCCTCTCTGAAGCATTCTCTCACGCTTCAGATGATCACTTCCACACTGGCAAAGTATCAGAGGTGTTACTCTGAAATCTCTGAAATACTTCCTCTGGCACTTTGTGTAAGTCTCCGTGCATCCTTGCTAAAGTAATCAGCATCCAGCACAAAGTGATGAAGTGCATCCAAAAGCACACAGGACAGAGTGCAAGCTGAGCATCACAGGGGACCTGCTGTGTGACAAAGCTGTCCTCTCTGAGCTAGTGGAAGTAAATTAGTCTCTTCTGTTCTATGTGTGGCATATAAAATTATATCTAAAAGAAGTGTCTAATTAAAAAACGCAACAAAACAAAAAAACCCCAACCTAACTTTTCTCCTTGCAATCTCACCTCAGATGAAGAAGCAGCAGCTCTCTTCTGTTTCTGTTTTGGGAACTATGGGATAGAAACAATTATCCATTCTATGACGTGGAAATTTATAACAACAACCCAGTAATTTGCTTATGGCTTTGACTCAGTCTGGCTTTGACAAAAATGGTTCATTCTGAAACAACACTTAGAATTTGTTCATTCCAGCGAAGCAGCAGGAGGTAAATAATACTGTTAAAATGGTTATTAGTGTCTACTGGGAAAGATAGGTTTCCCCAAATGTCCTGGTTCTTTTGTACGCATCAAGTACTTCCCACCGCCTTTCTAAAAAGTCAAACTACATCCTATCTTGGCTTTTTATGTAAAATTTTTTCCAAGACTGAGTTTCTGAACTGCTCATTGATCCCATAACTCCCCTAGATATATTCAGCTACGAAGCTCCACGCTGGCTACATTCAAAATTTCCACAAGATTACACTTGATTACAGAGCTATTTCAAAGTGTGTGAGATCGCACAGTCTACCTGGTGTTGCCAAGATATGGTTTAAGAATGGAACATAAGCATGCTGACCTCTGTGCCTTTCCATCAGTCATAGAGGTTAGCCTGCCCACAGCTTAGGGTAAAATCATCCAAAATCAGTCATGGAACAGAGCTCCAGCCATCTGCTGTAGCCTGGACTTGTCCATACCCAACCCAGCTAGACTGCAGACCAGTTCCCTCCTGCTCCAGACAGCACTACAGCAACTCTGCACACAGCAATGCATTCAGAGGCAAGGGAAAACTTGAGGGGCAAGCACATCTGGAGAGCACATGTGGTCCATCCATGGCTAATCATATAGGTGTCTCTGGGGGCTCTTGCAAGAATCAAACAGTGTCAAATTTTCACTGCATTCTAGTCACCAGGATGCACTCACTGACATGCCCTCTACACCAGCAAAAACTGACTGCAGGGAGAGATCATCTCCTCCTGTGCTAAGTCTGTAAAAACAATTTAAATTTTTTTTCAAAGCTTGCTTCCCCTTGCCAACAATGTGATGGTATAAAAAGGCTCAAACCAATGTGTGAATGAACCCTAGTGTAAATAAGGATCAACGTGGCACTGTCAAGAATGACCAAAAAGGCAAGAATTTTACAATGGGGAAATAATTTTAACAGTAGCAGTCTTTATACAAAGAGGACACTTCTGTGCACATTTGCATTTATGATCTTCTCAACAAAAGATTTAACTACTGCCTATATGCAAACCATGTTGTCCTGTGCCCAGAAGCAAGGAAACACTTTTTGTTTCATGCAATTCTCCTTCTGAGACCAAAATAGCGAATACTGAGTTACACCAGAGGACTACCTCTTTGCTACAGGAATGAAAGGATATCTGGAAGCAGGGATTAGTGTGTTAACTCCAACAAGTGCACGTCCCAGAATCCCTAAGTACACAAAGATGGCTCACGTTGAAGTTGTCATCAACAACTCACTTTCATAACATGGTAGATATTCATCAATGGTTCACATTCATATTTTATTGTCTGTGATAATGACAGTGTAATAACCTTCTGATCACAAATGGGCATGAAATAATACATGCTTACTTCAGCATGCCTCCTCCATTTTCCTCCTCAGTTATGCCGTCCTAGGGTATACAACTAACTGAAAAAATGTAAGAAATCCAGCATGTGTCTTTGAACACTACAGGGCTTGATGACTTCTTAGGCCACCAGTAGAACACATTTTCTTGCTCCTTTATCCATCAAAAAACCCGACATTTTGCATAGAGAATAAATCACTGGAAAGGAAATATGACACAAGTTTGCTAGAAACAAAGACCCACAGGGTAGGCATAAAAACATTTCAGTCAATGCATATGTATTGACAGCATAACTATAAGTCAAGACACTGCCTGAAGCTGAACGGACATGGAAAGCGAGGAAAATCCACCAAAAAAATCAAAGGACAGACATTCAAATTCAGTAGGAATTCTTCTGCTCTGCTGCCTACAATAATGACAAATTTGACATTTTAATCTTCAAGTAAGAAGCATTTACCATTGAAAAAGTGACAACATAAAACAAGATATGTTTCAGAGATTCACCAAACACTTGACACATATTATTCCATCTGGCTTTTTTTAAACTGCAAATACTAGAGGTAAAGCTGAGCCAACCTGTATTGAACCCACACGATGGCATGAAGACTCCAGTCTGGATTTAAACTGGTTATAATTATATGATGTTATACGTCAAATTATATGAGATTGTATGTCAAAGGGTTCTACTCTGTGACACAGGGTCACGATTATTCCTCTGAATGTACGAGTACAAATTTTAAGTATAAACAATTCTGCCTTAAAAATGTAGATCTTTTAAAATCCTGCGGAGTAGGCAAGCTCAGTTTCCTCTCCAACTACACTAGTCTGTCTAAGTCACAGAAATGGAATTATTCTTCACTTATCCCAGTATAAACGAGAGGAGAGTCAAACTCCATGTATTTCAAGGATTAATTTGAGGGATTTTGTGTTTTGTTAAATGCATAATTTCTCCCAGTAACTACATTTACTAAGTAATCCCTGCCATGAGCTCTATTTTCCACATTTGATGCTAATGAAGGATACGATTAAGGGTTTATCTTTTGCAGGATATGGCAGGAATCAGCTAGGCAATGTCCTGCTCTCTCCTGCATCAAGCTGAGCTCTATTCATACACTGTTACTGTGATGATTGTAGTCTCTAATTCTCACTCTTTCCCCATATATGTAAAGCCTAAATGAAATGACACACTGATGCAAGTCACAAATACATAAACAGTCTTTATAACTCAATCCCCAAACTTCTTAAACGAGGAAAGAAAGCCGAGTCTTTCATTTAATCAAACTGGTTTCACACTACTGTAACTACTTTTGTGACACTAAATACATGGATGTGCATTCAACATAACAAAGTGGTGAATCTGTCCCAGAATCAGAGAATACCATCAATACCTATTCTTGTCTTGGTTTGTTGGTGTCTACTAAAAATGATGAAATCTATAGGTCACAGAGTCTCTGAACAATGATGTTTGTATTCAATTCTTTCCCCGTCTCCTCAGTTTTTGTTACTGATCATACATGGGCAGGAGATTTTTGGTTACATGGATTTTTGACCTGGCATATGCAGTCTTGTACTTCTATTCATTCATTGGACGTTATGTGGAAGATCCAGTGTGTGCCTTGAACTACTTCAAATTATAGTGCACAACATCAGGACAACCAAAACCTCGAATTAACTCACATTTATGCTCTTCGAGGGTAACTACAGCCTGAAGGTGCGGGCTCTCTCCCACTGCTTTACTTCATCTAAGATTCTTGTGCATCGGCAACAGCAAAAAAAAAAGAAAGAAAATTAGAAAATACATCACCCTGACCTTTGTGTGTGTGAAACAAGTGCTGCAGTAGCTGTATCTGCTATCAGTCATGTTTTAAATTTGGCACCATGAACGGGCCTGACTACAAAGCTTAATCATTTTACTAAACAGAAGTAAAAACTTTCATGAGGAAGGGGGTACAAAGAAGTCACAGTGTATTATTGTGTGCTGCATCTTTCTACCCTGATATCCGCACCGCTCACCATGACAAAGTACTACAGGACCAAATCTGCCTAAGGGCCAGATGCACACTCTATGAGAAGCAGCAGTAGGAACAAGGAGCTGTTACATATTCCCTGTGACAATGGCCGACCAAATAAAATATGCTTTACAAGGAGAATGCATGGTGTCACAGAGGAAATGGAGATTCCCATTCCACACCCAGCAGATAGAGACTTCCTGGTGCTTTCCCCCTTACTGCTGCAGCAGAAGAAGAGTTTGGGATGTCCTGCAGTACTAGCGTGCAGTGCTGCCCATTTAATTTGTGAGCGGCCTCTGCAAGGGAAGAATGTGAATGTCATGGGAAGCAAACTGATGGAAACCACACTGATGGAAGCCACAGTGGCATGAAACTCCCCAGTTCCCTGCCATCTCCATACATTTTGCAGTAGTATTTCTTGGCTGTTGCTGCCAGTATGGTATTCTGCAAACCTGGGGCACCAAAGTACCACAGGATTTTGTAATTTTTAAGTCTATTCTACTAAACCAAACAATGAATCACAGTTGTTGGTTTCTCCCCTGGCATTTACAAGCCAAAAAATGCTCGGATTGGGCCAGCAGAAAAAGTGACTACACCAGCCTCTGAAGTGTACATTACTGGACCTGCACATGAAGATCTTTAAGCCTGCTTCTCAAAGACTTTCCATACCCTGGGTCTCTACTGTACAGACAGCATCCAGAAGTTGCAGCTTTTGTTGTCACATTTAAGTAATCTGAGAAGGTTTTTTTTTTTAAATCTCCAACACAGTAGGTTTGTCAGAACAGGCACTTTGTGCCCATGAAATGCCTTTGGAAAGCTAAGCAGAAAAAAATCGAAACCTTTGGCAGATACTGTAATCCACCTTTCTGCAGTTTGCCACATATATGGTGCCATAAAAAATATATGAGCCATGAGCATGCTAGGATTTCAAGAAAAATGCAAGGAAGTGGCTTTAGTTAAACATTTGACATGTATGACTTGTGTACAGACTGCAGAAGAAAACCTTGAGCTTGCCTTTAAGTGTAGGGATCAGGGAAAGATTTTTTCTAAGTCCCAGCATGTTCTCCAACTCTTTAATGCCTCCTGTTACCCCCAGCACGTGCTCTGCATTAATTTCAGACAGCATTGAACCTGCTCATCCATCTGTTCTTTGTCAGTACTCCTTAAGCATGCTTCTCACAGCAACATGACTGGAAAATTTAACAAGCTAGGTGTCTCCTCTGTTGCTATTTGATGTATTTTGCTTCATCTCTTTATTAGATTTACAAATTTCCTCTCACTGAGGAGAGCAGGCTGAAACAAGTCCAAAGGTTAGCTACCTCTATACACGATACTGTAACAATCACTACCAAGTAGGCTGCAGCATTTGGCATGACACTTTGAGATGATCTAGCTCTAGATCTTAAAGCACTTCAGACAGTCCTAACAAACTTTCACCAGAAATAACTTGTTCATGATAAAAATGAGAATCTTGGATCCTCTCCCATAGGGCAGAAGAATCATAGAATCACAGAATGTTTTGGGTTGGCAGAGATCTTTAGTGGCCATCTAGAACAACCCCCCTGCAGTGAGCAGGGACATCTTCAACTAGACCACATTGCTCAGAGCCCTGTCCAACCTGACCTTGAATGTTTCCAGGGAGGGGACATCAGCTACCTCTGTGGGCAATCTGTTCCAGTGTCTCACCACCCTCATTGCAAAAAATTCCTTCCTTTTATCTAGTCTAAATCTACCCTCCCTTAGTTTAAAACCATTACTCCTTGTCCTGTCACAACAGGCCCTGTTAAAAAGATTGTCCCCATCTTTCCTATAGGCCTCCTTTTAAGTACTGTCAGGCTGCTAGAAGGTGTCCCTGGAGCCTTCTCTTCTCCAGACCGAACAGCCCCAATTCTCTTAGCCTGTCCTCACAGGAGAGGTGTTCCAGGCCTCTGATCATTGTTGTGGCCTCCTCTGGACCCGATCCAACAGGTCCATGTCATTATTGTGCTGAGGACTCCAGAGCTGGACGCAGGACTCCAAGTGGGGTCCCACCAGAGTGGAGGGGCAGAATCCCCTCCCTCGACCTTCTGGCCACATAGAACTGGAAAGCTGCATGGAAGGAGATGTAGTCCCCTGGGTGAACACCCCATCTCAGTACCTCAAGCACACACAGTGTGGGGAACAACCTGCCTGTTGAAGAATGTAAGCCCGAGCTGTAAAACCCAGAATGCCTACAGGGACCTTCCTTCACAGGGAGGTCTGGCTGTAAGTCACAACTGTGCTGAGAGCATCCTTGGGTAGGCTTGGGGCAAATACATTAAGATAGGATTACTGCAAGACAATGATTCTGACTGCAAAATATCCTCCTTGGTAATCGCAGCAGTACTGAGAATATACAGAAAATCCATTTACGCCCAGTTTTAAAACTTTTTAAAACAGCAGACCAACTATTATATGTTAAAAACATTGTGAGTAACGTAAACAGATTCATACTTAAACCATACATGTGCATTGCAAAGACACAAATCTTTTAAAAGTGTTTTAAATGTTCTACAATCATAAAAATTACCATATACACTTTTACACAGGGTAACTTTTCTTTTTGTCTCAAAGCATATGGCTTACTCAGGAATAAAAAAAAGAAAATCCTGATTCCATGTACTGTAATATAACTTAAAAAGAAGCCTACCCATTCTTCATTCAAGCTACAAGTTCACAAGACATATCGTAACAACTTGTGCAATTTGTATACACAGAAATGGCATTCATTGAATGAAGCTCTTTTTGTTTAAATTTCAGTGGCGTTTTGACAGTGTTTATAGGTTTGCTGTTTGCACAGACATCAAATCTAGCCTTGGTGATACATTTGGAGGGCAAGCCCAAAGCAAACATAAATATGCCTATTAGCCATGGATACCAGCTGATGCCAGCACTTTGGATTAGAACTTGAATAGTGATTTATGTCCTAATGCCCCTGCATATTTCTAAAATGCATTGTGCCAAAAGTGTGCAACAAATTCTGAAAATACAGAAAGGTCTTTCTGCGAAATTAACTTAGTTGATTGTGTAAAGTTTGCCATGCGAATAGAGATTATTTATTAATTTATTTATGTACAAGTGAAGGTTTTGTGTCCAAAACTTCCCACACTATCAGACCCTTACTTAAAAGGAGAACTAAAATAAATTCTGAAAACACTTTAGTCAGAGCAGAACTACTATATAGTAGGCTTCTCTGGACATGGTCTTCACCATAATCACAGACACACATTCCTCAGTAACCTCGATCACTGCTGGTGTGACAGCACATGCTACCCTAAATACTGCTGTAAGTGCCCTGGACTTCTGGATAGCTTCCTGGTGTTTAAATAAATAAACACTGAAAATTATCATCACCACCCTGTCCTAGCTGCAGTTATCTGCTATTTTCTTCACTTGCTGTGAAGCTATATTTTTGCTTTTACAAAACTGTAAAAGAATAGACACACTTTAGTAAAGCAAATTCTGTCAGAAAGAACCCCAACATTTTGTTTAGTTTGTCCTACACACAGATGAACAAATACCTGTTTCAGAGATCTAGTATCTGTCTGAAGGCACCAGAAGCCTAGTTTTCTCTAGACCTGGTCCAACCATCGTACCATGTATCAAATAACTTTATCCTTCATTTCAGCTGACAAAAAGGGTTCTGGGTCAAGAAGAAAAAGAGAAGTCCAAGAAAAGGACACATTCGCAGAGGGGGATTCAAATCAGATGCAGGGAGCAAAGTCACTCATACTTTTCCCTACTTTTTCATTACTCCTCATTGTATCAACAACTACACATAATCCATCATCTCCCTAGCAGGATGGACTAGTAAGCAGCTACCAGATGCCCTAAGGGCCAAAATTTTCCCTAGACCAAATCCCAAGTGATGGCAGTTAGATACTGCAGAAGAATGAAAACCCTCCATCTGGGCTGCACTGTATGCTGCTCAGTTAACTTCTGTGTGAGCTAGAGGCACACACTGGAAAACAAGAAACAATCCTCCTTTATCCACAACTGGAAAGAGAGACTACTCGGAAAGAGACAAGTCTGAGCTGTGGCTGGGGGAAAAAAGAAAAGGCTCTTTAAGAACTCCTGATGTGCTACACCCAGAGGACACTGGACAGAAGTGAGAATCTCCTCCCTCGCCTGTGGCTCTTGGGACATACAGAAATCACCACAACTCAGCCAGCTGTTACTCAGCACAGCCTATGCTTTCTTCCAGATGCAGGGAGCAAGAGTCTTGTGTTACACAGCTAATTCAACAGATCACCTTCTCCTGGGATTCCTCTAAGGTAATTTTAACCAAAATAAAGGATTGGGGTTTAGAAGTTAACAAAGAATGCACCCCAAGCTTCACAGCACTGATAGGTTTCTGCAGTGAAGAACATGCGTCATGCTTCAAGATGCATTTCCATTGTGTTCACCTACTCGGCAACCTGAATATAGTTTTGTGTTCAATGATTCTTGGGACTTAAGAGTGTAATTTAAAATTAATCTCTGGTCAAACTGACTGAACAAACTGGCTTTCCTGAGAGCAGCAAGTCGCACGAGGAACCCAGGAGGAGTCAGGGACTCCACATACTCAGATTTTCTCCTTCTTATTCAGGCAAAAATTGTGAATTTGCTCTCTGGCAAAATATTAACAGGAGCATGTATAGTCCTGAATTATTTTACTAGTCTAATGTGAAACACCCCCTTTCTGCTGTTGCCTCCAACACCCACTCCCAGCAGCTGTTGGTGCATATGATCATGAAGGAAAAAAAGGAAAAAAAAAGATACCTATTTCTGCCTCCTTTCTCTGCAGATCAGAGTAGTTCCAGCTGCTGAATCACAGATGGGGAATGCAGCAAGTAAAAGCTATTTTATAAACAGGAAAGTGAAGCCATTTCTGCCAGACCCTCAATAAACTGTCACTACTACATTAGGTGCCAAACTTGGCCTCTTTTACATATCCCTTTTTTTATCATTAAATATACTTTTCAACAATAGTGATTCTACTCCTATTAAGTAACATTTCTGAGCACTGAAGATACAGCACATGACTGTGCAGATGGAGAACATATGTCACTATTTCCATGTTTATTTACTTAGCAGCCCAGAGTGAGAGTTAGACAGTTTTTGGTTAACTTAAGAGAGCTGAAGCACATGCAATGGCTCAGGCCAGTAATCAGAAAATAAAAAGTGGTGGTTTTGCCAATTGTTTTTTTTTTACATATTGTGAAACTATCACAGCTACCCCTGTGTAGAGTTCAGTGAAATGTTGTAATCTTGATGTTACAGATTCTACTTTATTCCTGGAATCACTACTGATACCCATGATTTACTGTGAAAAATGTGAAAAATCCTATTCTCCGTTCCTCATGCAAAACTCTTATGGATACTGACAGCATCTCCTGACTTCTTTTAAAATTATCTAAATATGTAGATCAAAATACAGTCCTATTTATGGAAAGCAAGAGTACTGAGAGAACAACTAGATCACTATGCTCACTATTAACTGCTACTTGCTCCAGAAACATTTGGAGAAGTGACTGCTTCTTGCTTCATTTCCCCTATTTTCGCTTGTCCTTCTCCCCTCTCATTTCTTAGCAAGACATAAAGGAAGTCCTCAAGGATGGATCTGACTCTTGCTAAAGCAGTGTCAGCTGCAAGCAAAAGGGTCACTTCAGAATCGAACTGAAGGAATGTGTTTTAAGTACTAAGTCCTGTGCCTGCCAACAAAGTGAACTTTACTACCGTAAAAACTATGGTAGAAAAGATTAAAGATAAAAAACATTATGTTTCAGTACCACAACCAAACACACAGACTTAGTTCTCAGTCTGACAAAGATTCTTTCTGGAAAGAACCTCCATTAAAACATTTCTGAACACCTTTGCATCCCCCATTAGACAGCATTAATCTGGTCTCCATCCCATAGCCACTCTGCAAAGACCTAACCTTCTGCAGTGCAGGAGTTCTCCCAAGCAGGAATCCTTGGCTAGCGCGTCATGGGTTCACAAGACCCCTTGTTGCTATCAGTATAGACCAAACACGTGCTAAAGTAGCAACCTGTTACATACAAATGTTTTACTGAAGTGCAGTTGTTTAAACTAGAATGAAATAGCCTTTTGCTGCTGCCAGACAGGGAGCAGTGGAAAAGCAGAGAGAGACTTTCTAGAACTGCCAGGTTCTCACCCTCTCTGTACATCAAAGTGAAACTGTGCTGAATGTCCCACTTCTCCGTCTTCTTCTCAGCTTCAAGGGTATTTTTTCCACCTTGAAGTAGCAGAATCACTTGTTCTCTTTCTAAAGGGCAGTGATATCCTTTGTATGTTTTGTGAGGAAAAAGGTCTGCCACACTTCCGGTCCCACCTTCTCTAAATGTATGCCCGTTTTCTAAGCTCTTTGCCGTAAACAAGGGCATCTACACCTGCAGAGATGGAGAATAAGCAGGAGGGAACATTCTTAACTACAATCTGAAGCAAAAAAAAAACAACCAATAAACATAACCAGCAATAATTATTAAATCACGGCTTAATGGACCTAAGACATGATAAAACCACTGATTTTTAGCTAGAAAATCTGTTTCTAAGCAGTGCTTGATTCCAATTAGTTAGGTTCACAAGATAATTAATGCTGTTTAAAAATATCCTAGTCTTTCCTGATTTGAAGCCAAGTTCTTGGCTAATTTCTTGCACTTCTGTAGATCGTGAACCAGTGAGGGATGCAAGCAACAGATGATAAACTACCCCTCTGATACAAGAATGTATGAGGCACTGCACTTTCCATTTCAACACAGAAGGCCTCCCAAAAATGACCTTAAAAGTAGTGAGAATAAATCAATCTCCAGCATCACAGGGAGTGAAATTTGAGACGTTACAGACAACTTTGTGAAGCATCACATGCACAGATCTTGAACTTGTTACTTTCAATACTTGTCTGTGCTTCAGCCTTGAGCCAAAAAACAGACAAGTAACAGCTGTAATCCATCACCTGCATCCTGAAGGACAGGTAGATAAAAAGAAGTGGGGGAACATGAAGACAGTAAGGGGCTTCCCACATGGGAAGGGTGCAAGTTGCCTTCTTGCCTGTGGCATAGCAGAAAGTGCCCAGGCTGAAGAACTGCTGGTAATGATGAAGAGCTATCAGGAGAGTAAAGACAGCAGAATCCTGGAGGCTGCCTGAGACCTCATGTGTCAACTGGAACTGAAGGCCATGCAAACTGTGCTCTTGGGGCCACAGTATGGTTATTAGTACTGCTTCTAGGCCAAGCCCCTCTGGCACCTAAGCTAGGAGAGCCATTATCAAGGATGAGTATCAAAAAGGAGCATTACTGCTAAGTAGTGGAAAAGGTAGGAATGAAGGTAATCCTCAGCTACTGTTACATTAAAGAGATATTGGCAGAGAGGGCCTCAGTGTTTGAGCCTGGTATGCTGCTTCTCTGTCCATTTTTTTGTGTTCACATTACTTCTGTTCTCATGGGTTTGGACTGTGGGCACAAGGTGGGCTACTGGTCCACCTAAAAAAGCCATACATGAATGCAGCTTGGCTACTCCCATTGCTGAAATCAAGTCACTAATGAAGACCAAGTGTCCTTGCCTTTGTGCACTCCTGTGCCGTGTACTAACCACCACCCTTTGCTGCCACTGGGACAGTTTTGTGAAGTGCTTTTGGCCAACCAGGAAGAATATGGGTGCTCATAGAAGTGCCATGTTTTAAAACCGGTGTTGTATTTTGTAAGGCATTGTATTTTGAATTTCCATTCAGAAATGAAAAAGAGCAGAATTTATATATGTGTTTTACTCTTCTGCAATTCACAATGACATAAAAATTGAAGTGAAGGGATTTGCAAGTGACTGCATATTTTGATCCTCACTATGTTGAGGCAAAGGTTTAGACTGAAAAGAGGGAAATTGAATATTTGCATTTCAGGTGATATTCTTTGCCAAGTTGACAACAGCAATAGGGCTAGAGGATCAAAGCATATTTAAGTATACAAACTAATGTCTCTGTGAGATAGGTGATAATAGAACTCCAAAACAAAGACCAGCTTAACTACACATGGCTCTTCTGGTGTATAACCATGAGGTTTGGCAAGCATTCCTTATGCTTTGTGTTGACACCATGACTCCTTAGAATAAGGCTGTTCAGTCTCTCTGCCTCTTGTACTTTGAAAAACCTAGTCCTGAAACTGAGTTAACTGAACAAGTAACTTTTGCAGCACTTCATACCTCTGCAGGCAAACCCCTCTTCCACCCCCTCTGTCTTGAGCCCTATGGCATCTCTGTGCCACAGAGGTAAAAAAGATGCAGAAGATTAAACTAGTTAGCTGCTGTATTTAAAGGTACTAGAGCAACTCTACACTAGTCTGGACTCCCCAGAGTGAGCACACACATTGTTGCTGCTGTAAGATGGAATGGACTTGTCTCCTATGATGCTAAAGTTATTACAGTAGGCTTCAACAGACTGTCATTCCCAGGCCTACGTAGGCTTCACAGGATGCTCTGAAGGGAGCAGATGTGCAAAGTGTAAAATGAGGGTCAGGAAGAAAAAACACAGTAACAGGCCAACATTTTCCTCCAAAGTTCCAGGTGTTTTTACAGGCTTAAGCTCAGAATATAAACATATGCCTTCAAATTAATGTGCCTTATGAGTATTTTCAGCCCATGTAGATGTAGGTGTTTCTGCATTCCACCAGAACGCTGACACTTCCTGTCTCTACACAGTTTTTGATAACACCTATGTATATTTCCAGATAAGATTTTTTCTGGGGAAACTCAGTCAGCGTACAGCAAGCACTTTCCTGTCATAAACCTGTAAAAACTGAAGCTGAAGGTAAGCTTCACAATAGTAATAGGAATGTTATACTGTGGACTATTTTGTAAAGCCCTAAACAACAAATAAGCTGGAATTAATAGTAATAATTGTGAAAAAACACATGCAACATTAACAGACACAGTGTAGGAAAGTTCTTCTACTTTATCATTTGGCATTCTTGTTTGGAAAACAAACTACACGCCACAAGGAGATGGAAACTTTGTGTGGGTATTTACTATGGCATTTACAAGGGAGCGCCCTTTATTTGAACTTTGAAGGCCAAAACCCCACTTCTTTTTTTAGCTATCCTCAGAATGTTTCTCTTGCTCTCATGGAGAAAAACCCAGAAGATTTGCCTTTTGGCCAGGAGAAGGAGCCAGATCTTAGCTTGTTACCATAGGGTGCAGCTCTGTGTAAAATCAGTACAGCTGCACACACCTACACAGATGGAGATTTTGCCATTCCCCTATGCTTTACACTAATGAAAAGCTGCAATTTAGTGCTTAACTGTATTGGGTTTTGTCTCAAATCTGTCAGGCCCAGATACTACATACTAAACAAATACTATAGAATACAAAATGTAATCCAAATACTGTAACTAAACAACATGACTACAATTAGACTATATGATTAACTATATTATACAAACTGCCATAAAATTAACCTTTCTCAGTATCCCCCCTGCAAAGGTCCATTCATTCTTCCCATTCTTGTGGAGGAAAACACTTCATATTTAATAGATCACAGACTAGTGAGAAAAAATTCATCTCCTCAAACTACATTCAGATGTCAGCCCTACTAAAACATCTGCACTGGAAGTGTGAGTTGCTGGTCTGGCTTTGTTTTGCATGGTAACAAATTAAACCCCAGGGTTTTGGCCTGAAGAGGTTTCCATTTCTGTGCAGAGTCCTGATTTCTGTTTTCATCAAAACACCAACAAACCCAGGAGAAACAATTTTCCTGTTTGATGAAACTGATCTGTGTTGCTTCTTTCTCATTCTCCAGGGACATGGTCATACTACAGCATGCAGTCGGCACTGGTTCTCGGTGAGCAGGCTGGGCCATCTGCAGTAGATTTTAGAGTGACAGAAGAAAACAAGGCTGCTCACAAGACAGCACACCAACTGTTCCCGTTCCTTCTAGTTGTCGAATACCTGGCAGATAGATTACATTTATCATAAAATGTCTGCAACCTATTCGTCCTAATTCTGCTCCAAGTTGAGTGGGCTTTTCTCCCCTTTTCATCATGCTGTTTTGTCCAGCATACTCCTCTTGCTGCCCAGGGCCTTTGCTGGAGTGGTACCAGAGTCTGAAGTACTTCTGGACCCCTGTGGCTGAAGAAACAGAGAATGTGCACAGCGGGAGAAAGCAAGGAGCATAGCTGTAGAGGACAGAGAGAGAGGGCTTCTTCCCTGGAATTGACTCTGAAATAATCTGAGGAACCTGGCGGACAATATTCCACAGGAAGCACAGAAAAGTCAGCTGGACAGGACCAAACAGCAGACGCAACAAAAAAGCCATCTTATCCCTTCTCGCTACTATCTTTCCTCTCTTATGATGGTGACCAAATGGAACATCTGTATTGCCTTTTGGGTAAATATCCCTTGAAAGACTTTAAGTCAAAATGACTTATTTAGCTGTGGGTTATGACCCGATGAGCTTTGTGCACCTTTGCTTCTACATTTTCTTCTCCCTCTCAGCAAACCCAGGGCAATTAACAGACGACCATCTCTGAATACCTGCAAAATGATGCAAACTGCATTTAATACAAAATACTTGCTTCATGTTGGATGAGAGGCAGATAATTTTGCTTAAAATGTTGAAAAGAACAGTAGTCATACTTACAGAGAACACACTTTGCAATATTCACTGGCCTGGGTAGAATGAATATCACAGCACAAGTCAAGACAAGGATTTAAAAATAAAATGAAAATATTCCCACACTCTGTGTTCAACTGGAAATAGTTTTCAAATCAAAACTGATTCTGAGAGCTAAGAGTCAAATTTGTTTGACTAAGTGACAAACACAACATGTACAATCCATCACACTCCAAATGCAGAGGCACAGTGACTTTAAGGTCACATTAAGAGTGCTATGCGCCAGTCTGGCTAAATGAATCAGATTTGAAAAGATTTTGGGAGCAACTTCATTATGTTTGGAATCCCAGTACCTATTTCACAACCTCACATGCACAGGCACTAAGGCTAAATTTTACGAGTTACTCACAGTACAAATTACATCCTCGGAATGACTTAAGTACTTAAAGGTGATGCTTTGGAGCCTTAGAGAGCCACTAGGGACAAAACAGTTGATTAAAACAAGCTCAAAGTCTCTTAACCTCTCTCCTCATTTCCATAGTCAACACTCTTTGCTGTATACTGCCATCTTATTTTATCACTGATGCACTCTTTCAAGAATTTAGAGTTTTTTCTTCTCTAAGACAAAAGCTACTTAAAGGCTCACAGAATGCTAAGATGTCTGCTTTTAATTCGTGAGACTGGCACAAGTTCAGGAATAATATGTGTGTGTGTATGTGTGTGTATGTGTGTATGAAAACATCCTGGCTACGTGTTTCTGAAAAGCTAGTGAAGGCAAGACGACACCATGTAATCCGTAGAGGTAACCAAGGAATGTTGCAGTAAAAACCTTTTCATTATGGGATTCAATGCACAGATAATCATTCCAGTAAGTGTTTGGTATGATGCAAGTCCCAATCCTGAAAATGATTCTCAAATCTGCAAGACCAGGAAAAGGCTTATCGCAGGCCTATGCTAAAATGACATGAGCCTAAACTGTTTAAAAATCTGTGACAAAAATCTGTGACAACTGGCTGATGAATATTTCATGCACAAAGTTTGTAAACTTTCACTTCACCTGGGACTGCACAGCTGGAAAAGGATGTTTTCAAACCATGTAAAATCTCAACGAAGGAGAGACAGACTGCTTTTTATCCTGTCTAGAGACTCAAAGCAAAGCCCAGGCTTAACAGTAAAGGTTTTACAGTGACTTAACTAAAGACTAAACCTATCTGCTGCAGTATTTACACTTGGAGCCTTCTTACTGTGACGGCTGCTTGCAATGGTTATACTGTGGCCAAAGGCCAGCTTGGGTGCTCCAGGGAGAGCCTAAGTCTGATCAGCACAGAAAGTCGGAGAATATTTCTATGTCATGTCTATTTCTACTCAGAGCATGGTTTCTGCTCCTCTCAAGCCCTCCAGATGGTTGATTTTTCTCCTCTAATTGCATATATGAACTTTGGCCAGAGGCTTTGTTTCCATCACATTCTGAGGTGACAAGGAAAAGTCACTTCCAAGATAAGGAAAAACGGGTAAGTTCTGCATCGCCTTCCACCTTTCCATCAGGTTTATTTCAAAATAGCTCTGTACTTAATACAAAAGAAACAGTCTGTTTTGGTATGGAAACTTATTTTCTAAAGCCTCAGATAACACCTAGTTGTAAAGAATGAGATGTTTTTCAATACTGCAGAGAGACATAAAACTACACCTCTGCTTTTTGGTCTGAATATGTCAAAATTGAATCTGGGTTTTCACCTTCACCCTACAACTTTATTTTTAAAGAATTTCCTCAGAATTGGTGCCAGTATACACAAGAAACTTCTCTGTTCGTGGTTTTCGGTTAGTTTCAGGGTTTTCTTTCTCCACTACAGTTCAGCTTTAAATGCAAAGAAAATATGCCACATGGTGCAGTTAGAAAAATTCTATACCAGTGAAACATCATTATCCATATTAGCTATCATGTTACTTAAATTTTTTACTTTTGCAACAGAAGATGTATGTAAGTTGCTACATAAGACCTGGAGAAGAGAGAAAATGAGTCACTCAGTTCCAAGGACTTGATCTTAAACTCATTAACACTACTGGAAATACTCTTCTTCGCTTCAACAGGCTTATCAAAACTATGGATACGGTTAAAAAACACCAGTAGCTGCACACATAATTTGTTTAGGTGAATAAACTTAAAACAAATTGACCAATTTTTTTTTGACCTTTTTTACAATTTTGCAAGCAACGACATTAGTTAGATGTTAAAATTTCCACCTTTCTATGATGGTTGGAAAGTTGGGGTTTGTTAAAGAGTTTTTCTGATGGACTGAACTTGGATTAAAACTCGACTTTGGAAACGACGAGTTTCACATAATCTTAAACACAACAATAATCCTCCACCAAAACAAAGGATAATTCCCAAGCAAGTCTGCATGATCTGCCCCACTTGAGTTGTGAATACTTAGATCCCAGAAGAAAGAAAACAAAATCCCAACCTCATCAGTTTTTTGTTGCCACTTAAATTATTTTGGTACTGCTTCCCTTTAAAGGCTTCACATGGGGAAAGCAGATCTTAGAGGTTTTACAGTACTGTAAGAAAGACTTCAGCAACTGACAAAGCCCGTTATCACTTTATACACACTGTGCCGTAGGAACCTTCTCGGTGTCACTCTGCAGGTACAAGGTCATAAGACTTCAAGGCGTAAATTCAGTAAAAGAAGCTTCCACTGCCACAAATGCTCCATTTTCATAAAGCAGGTTGTACAGGTGGGAAACAAACTACTTTGGTGCCAGAAGCCACTTAAAATGCAAGCCAAACTACTGTAGTACCATGCAAGCTAACATTCATCTCTGTCAGAGTCATTCCTACCAAGAAAAACCCTCCTCACATGAAGAATTTACTGACATCATGCTTGTAAATTACCAAAGCAAAGAAATTTCTCTCTACTGTGTGCTCCATTTTGAAAAATCTTACATCATTCAAATCCTTTTTTTACTCAGCCTTTGCTTTGCTTTTGTTCCTATAGCAACAAGCAGGAGAATCTCTACCTGAATTTCTAAAAGCCAACCAGGAAACTTGTGGCTACAGGGGACAAATTTTTGAGAAAGTAGATGTCCATACAAAAAATCTGGATAAGCATGTCTGCATGTTTCCAGATGTATTTATTTTCCACATAAAATATCTCTAAAAACTACCTTCTCCAGTCCTTATGCAAACAATAAATATGACTGCTTTTGTACCATTTTTAGAAGTCCTAAAAAGATTTTCTTAAAAAATAATTAACCTACTAAACTTCCATAGCCTTGTCTATAGCACTTCTTTCCTGTATCCGCCTTCTCGATCCACTTGTCTTACAGTACACTCTATGGAAAACCACATCAATTTACATTTGTCCTGTACTTACCTATCACGATGTTATGATACCCTCACTAGAAAACCACACTTTATTTACATTTCTTCTGTATTTAACCATCACGATGTTATGCTCAAACTGTTACCCATAACGAGTCAAACAAGATTTATAGAAAAAGAAAAGATACACAGAATGACTGCAAGGAATGTTTTTGCCAGTATTATTTAGGCATCAATTCACCGTTGCTTAGTCATGGGTATTTTGCATACTTCCTCTTGGTTTAGATCCCTGCTTTGTTGTTTTCTCTTCTCACATGACAGCTAGTCATTTCAACACAGTATATTCACAATAGAATCTCTGTGTATTATCACAGTCAACAAGACACTGAAGAGAGGCTGTAACAGAAGAAGGCTCCACTTGGGAGAAGCATTTTTAAAAATGAATAAATTACAAATAGATGAGTAAAGTATACAAAAGTATCTCTTCCCCCTAAAGAGTTACAGAAAGGCGTTCATGATTAGAGAGCTGTTAAGCAAAAGGGGAGAACCACTGACTGACAGGTGTTGCACACAGAGCAAGGACTCTCCTCCAGTCAAGCTTTTTTGTCTGTACAGCAAATGAATGCAACTCCAGGTCTCTCCAAACTGCTCAGGTTTTGTAAGCATTAATTAATGCTTCATTAACCATGTACATCTCAGCTTCCTTGGCCAGCTATAATCCAAGTTCTTCCAGCTCATCTTGTTTAAATTTTTTATTTGCTTTCTTCTTTTTGGTTATCAAGATCTGCAGGGTTATGTGGCACAAGAAAGCACACTAGCAGTCAGTTCACATTTTCCTCAAGGAGATGCTCCTTTTTCAATCTACTAGTTTTCAATGGCTGCAGGTCTCAGGAGAAGCCTCCTTTTAGTGACAGTTAAGCTAGAACTGAAGAGTATTCTCCTGATTCAGAAATCAAGAACAAAGGAGAGAAGAGGAACCTAAACAAACTCCTGTTCAGTTTTAAGATGCAGATTCACCAGATGAAAGAATGAAATGGCACTGCCTTGTGAGACAGCAAGCAACAAGCTTGAAAATCTGCAGTTCTGTGAACTGATTCAAACCTTCTGATTCAATAGGCAAATTTAGCCTGAGATTTTACTGTGGCTGGAGACTTTTGTAGACTCTCTTTTTCACACTCCCTCTCTTGCTGTCTTTTCCCTCCCTGTTTGTCAATTACTAGTGGAATCTCAGCGTGTTGCTGGTGGTTCTCCTCCAGATCCATGACAGGCACCCTCTGTCAAGAAGAGTATAGTGTATGTTATGATATGTAACTCTGTGTGCCTTGGGGCTTGAAGAGATCTTGTAAGCTTAGTGAAAATTTCCACATACAGTATGACAAGTTCAAGATTGTTGGCAAAGCTTTATTAAGTCAGTAACTCCAACAGGGTAGCTAAAAAAACACCTCCTGGAAAGGAGTATTGAGAAAGGGTGACCCAGATTCCAGGGGGGTAGAAGCTACTATTAGAAGGAAGGGAAGAAGGACACAGCATGGCAGAAGAGATGTTTAGCTTTCTTTGACCAGGCCATTGGAATCACCACTGGAATTACAGTTCTTCCCATCTGACTAAGAACTGCTAGTACTATACTAAACACAAAAACATGCCATTTTTTTTCTAACTAGAAAGCTATTCATCTCATGAACATTAGGTTTTGTTTTGCATTCGCAACAAGAACAATCCTGAAAATATCATGGGAAAAAATGCTTAGCTGAAAATTGGGTCCAAAATCCAAGAAACCACAAAATGCAGATCTCCCCTGTCTTGCTGGACCTAAATCCTCAAAGTTTAAAGTCCTTTCAGTTAATATGTTCTGAATTAAAATTTGTAAAATAACGTCACTGTTTTCACATGATTTCAGGTTTCATTGGAAAGGCTCTTTACAGATCTAATCCATGTGCTGTTTTGCAAGAAAAACTGTTGCCCTATTGGCTGTGCAGATGGTAACTGACATGCTGCATACTCCTAAATAAAAGCCTTAGCAACCTATTGAACAATCATACATATGGTGAAATTCTACACTTCAGTAATTATATCGAAGCAGTGGACCAAAAAAAACCAAAAGAAGGACTAACTAGCATAGACCACAAGCACTTAATTTCCTAGATGTGCCCCACCAACTGCACATCATCTTCATGGATACCTTATGCTGCAAAAAATGGGGTCTAGATGTTAGACAACAGAAACTACTGGTTGTAAGACAACAGTTTAAGAAACTACTGGTTGTAAGAGAAGTTTCCTGACATCCCCAATAACTGTGGTCCTGCTTTAGGAGGTAACTGATGAGATGAACATGATGGGTATCATCCTTTAGTTGCATCACGGTGAACATAAAAGGTCATCCAACCCAAGAGACCACTTAAAAATGAGCTTTCTCTGGAGAGTCTTGCTGAAAAAAATCATAGAATCATAGATTCATAGGTTGGAAAAGTCCTCTAAGATCATTGAGTACAACCATCCATCCAACACCACCATGTCTACTAAACCACATCATGAAGTGCTACATCTACACATTTTTTGAACACCTCCAGGGATGGTGACTCCACCACCTCCCTGGGCAGCCCGTTCCAATGCCTGACCACTCTTTCAGTAAAGAAATTTTTCCTAATATCCAATCTAAACCTACCCTGACGCAACTTGAGGCCATTGCCTCTCGTCCTATCGCTAGTTACCTGGGAGAAGAGACCAGCACCTGCCTCACTACCGCCTCCTTTCAGGTAGTTGTAGAGAGTGCTAAGGTCTCCCCTCAGCCTCCTCTTCTCCAGACTGAACAGCCCCAGTTCCTTCAGTCGCTCCTCGTAAGATTTGTTCTCTAGACCCCTCACCAGCCTCGCTGCCCTTCTCTGGACACGCTCCAGCACCTCCATGTCCTTCCTGTACTACCGAGGGGCCCAAAACTGAACACAGTTCTCGAGCTGTGGCCTCACCAGTGCCCAATACAGAAGCACCATCACCTCCCTGCTCCTGCTGGCCACACTATTCCTGATACAAGCCAGGATGCCCTTGGCCTTCTTGGCCACCTGGGCACACTGCTGGCTCATGTTCAGCCGGCTGTCCACCAGCACCCCAAGGTCCTTTTCCGCTGGGCAGCTTTCCAGCCACTCCTCCCCAAGCCTGTAGCGTTGCATGGGGCTGTTGTGATCCAAGTGCAGGACTCGGCACGTGGCCTTGTTGAACTTCACATGACTGACCCTGGCCCACCAATCCAGTCTGTCCAGATCCCTCTGCAGAACCTTCCTACCCTGAAGCAGATCGACAGTCCCACCCAATTTGGTGTCATCTGCAGACTTACCAAGTGTGCACTCAATCACCTCATCCAGATCACTGATAAAAATGTTAAACAAGACCGGACTCAAAACTGAGCCCTGGAGAACATCACTTGTGACCGGCCACCAGCTGGATTTAACTCCATTCACGACCACTCTCTGCGCTCAGCCATTCAGCCAGTTCTTTATCCAGTGAAGAGTACACCCACTCAAACCATGGGCAGTTAGTTTCTTCAGGAGGAGGCTGTGGGAAACAGTGTCAAAGGCCTTACTAAATTCCAGCTAGATCATGTCCACAGCCCTACCTTCATCCACTAGGTGGGTCAACTGGTCATAGAAGGAGATCAGGTTGGTTAAGCAGGACCTGCCTTTCATGAACCCTTGCTGGCTCGACCTGATCCCCTGGTTTTGTTTCTGTCCTTCACATGCCTGGTGGGCGCACTCAGGATGAATTGTTCCATAGTCTTCCCCGGCACTGAGGTCAAGCTGACATGTGCAAAAAGGCTGTGTTAAAGACACATTCCCTAACTTCCTAAGACAGAGAAGGAGATACAAATGGAGATCTGGAGATCTGTTCTACTTTTACACGGAACAAGCAGTTGACTTGAACAGCCCACTTTTTTATTAATGGAATGGAAGACACAGTCTTAGATAGTGGAAATCACAGATTTATTTTTGCTGACCTCTGTACTTCTGTTGGGTTGTCTCCAGTTTGAAACTCAACATTTGTAATCAAGGAAAGTAAGGAGAAAAAAAAGTGAAATGTTACTGAAGAGGACGTGTTTATGTAGTCTACAATACTTGGGACTGGTTATGATACTTCCTCTGTTCTTCCTCTTTCTCCCTTCTTTTGCCACATTTGTCACAGATGTCTCTGGCTGCATGAGGCTCCTAGTGTGGGCCAAGAAGCTTTTGTTTAGTTTGCTTTTTAAAGCAGAGAACAGTCAGTCTGTTCTTCCTTCTGTGGCACATCATAAACATTACAAAAAACAGGGGTGAGACACTGAAGCCAGCTTCTACTTTTTGGCACAAAGCATGTGGTTCCTTTTTATTTTATGAAAGCTTTCTAGAGAGTGTTTTCAGGTAATTAGGAAAGTAAGGAACTGTTACAATTTTTACATAGTTGTTCTGATCACTCACGTTTAAAACCATAAACAACAGCAAGGTGGTGTAATGCTTAAGTGCAAGAGCATACAGAAAATAACTAAAATAGCAAAAAGAACAGATATGTTGCAGAAGAACAATCTCCTGTCTTAATAAAACATCCTTTAAAAAAGCCTCACTGTATTAAGCAAACATGGGCTAGTAGAGTATCTGCCAGTTTAACCAATCAAAAGCTAAAAGCAGTCCAATTAAAATGTAAGTCCTGTCACTGTAAACTTGCCAAAAGTCCTCCTGCACAATACACAGTGAAGAAAAGTTAAGATGCATTCTTAAGATTCCTTATGCTTTACAAATCCACAGCTATGCTCAGCTGGGAAATGTTTGAAAAAAACAGTTGGAATACTCTTCAGAACAAAAGACTTCAAAATATGCTGTTTTTCCTTTAAAGAGCACGTTGCCTCTTGTTTCTGTCTGTCTTAAAGAAGAATACCACAGTTGAGCAGAGCAGATACATTTTAAAGAACGGCCTTGAGTTACTCAGGTCAAATTCTCCCTAAAATATATATATGCTTCTTCAATTATCTTCACATATACAGCAGATGGCTGCAAACATCAGCTTATTTGCAGTGTATCTAATACCAACACCTTTTAAAAACTTACTTTGGAAGCACCTGTTGATGATGTCAAAATGAAACTTTCCTCTGCAGCTGTGAAGTACCCATTTAAAGAAATCAGACATTTATCATTTTTGGTGGCACTCAACACATATGCTCACCCCATCAAAAGATCCTTTCATGTAGGAAGGGTAACTCTAAAATGATAGGCCCACTATCTTTAGGAACAGCTCAGAACATATTTAATGATACAAGTTATTGATAGAGGCAGAAATGCTGTGTTTATTTTGTTCAATAGGTTACTAGGGCACTCAAAGTGGAGGAAATTGACTTCCATTACAAAAGAAAAAATTCAGATGAAAATTTGATTTTTTCTGAAACAAATCAGAATTACAATTGAAAATAAGCAAAATGGACCTTCCTTTAGAGTAAATGTACCTTCCTTTAGAGACAAGTAAGCACACAAGGAAGCCGTACCCACTTCAATAAAAAAATATTCTGATCCAATGTGCCAGTGTTGACATTTACTCTACATCCCTCTACTCATGTTGCGTTCAAAGCCCAACGAATTCCTGCTTACCTACTTCTCTTAAGACAGAACAAAGCAAAGATGGTCCCAAGGCACAAGGTGAATTACAAGGCGATAGTTGGCAGGGAGTATAATACAATGGACCAACTTCCCAACACAAACCTTGGGGTATCTCAGTCCTTTCTTGCACTGGTGACAGACAACACCTTTGCCCCATCATGTGGTTATGTATAGTCTGTATCCCTCAGTCCATCCTTATAATCCTCCTTGTGAAGGCATACAGCCATCACAGTCTCTGTTAAACCTTCCCCTGAATGAATTCTTTAGCTTCTGGTTACAAACCTGCCTGTGTCTATTCTCTGCACAGAATAAACAGTTCTTACAAGTTACATCAAGAGACTCTCTACATGTAATGAAAGTCACATTTAAAATGCAGCATGGCCCTCAAAAAACAGCTATACAACCATGATCCATAGATCCACCGCACTTAGTTCACATCTCATGACGAAACATCTCATGAGAACTGTGATACACAGAATGTAAGTGAGAATACAGGAATACAAACAAGATTAACATAAATACTGTATTTTTTTCTAGTTGAGAAATATTTGATTATACGTACTCCTTTCACACAGCTCACAAAACAAATATAACAGAGTGCAGATATGCTCTGACAATTTTGAAAATTTTGTCTTAGAAAAATCGAGTTGGATAAAACCTGCATACCTTCTCTGACAATAAAGAACTGTAAATTGTTGTTATTTCAACTGTAGACTTTGAAAGCATACTAGTAAAAAGACTTTTCCAAAAAGCAGTAACAACAACAATCTTAGCAAAATGTGATGACAAGTTTCTGTTTAATGACCCAAATGCCTTCTTCCTGTTTAGCAACTGAAAGTAAACAGGAGAAAATTAAAGAACATTTAATTGACTGCAAGTTTCACCAAGGACTTATCCTGCAAAGATCCACATATCACAGCCCCTCTCCAAACAGGAAAGTTTATGAAAGTTTAAAAAGTTATCAGCAAAATTCATGAAGGAAAAATTTACCAAGAGCACTTGAGTGCTTTATACTGTGTCAGAACATTTGCCCTGTTCTTACCTCTTTCCTGTGCATCTCTCTTGGCTATTGCTGGAGACAAGGTACAAGGTGAGTCTGCCTGCTAGAGCTATTCTAAGTCTTCAGCCAGCCAGAGTTTTGCAACGGCCTCAGATGCATTCTGATCCAGGTTCACCGCCATAATACCAAACAGAGCTTTTTGCTCTCAGCTAGATCAGCCATGTATTCAGGGTATACAGAGAAGCCCAAGCACAGAGACAGGAGACTCACCTGTGCACTCGTGTTGTAGTCCCTTCCCATAGTATCCTTTTTCACAGATGCACTCAAACTGGCCAGTGTGAGTGCCGCATTTACAGCTTGCCATGATGTCGCAGCAGTTTTCATTTGCCTCACAGAGATATGAACAATGCGATATATCTTCTTGGATATAGCTGCCAGAGGGCAGGTCTGAAATAGTATCAATTTATTAACAAAAAATCCACATAGAGGTCCTCCACAGCCTCACAGTATGTCAGTAAGTGAAATGCTTCTTAAAACCTCTAAGTTCCAGTTCCAAGCAGTAGCGATAGGAGCATGAGGCAGCGTCTTGCTGCACTCAAAATGTAAGAAAAAAATTTGTGTTCTTATTCTGGAAAAAGGCTCACTGAAAGCCATGCTGCAAATATCCTCAAATTTTCTCACTCAGCTTCATCTGAGTCTAACATGCCACAATCAGTCTCACTCCCAACAGAAGCTGCTGAGATAGATTTTCCCAGTTTTGGTGGATGCCGTCTTGGGCATCATGAGAGCATTTGGTCACGGCATGTATAACCAGTTGGTCACATTAAAAAAAAAATCTTTCCTTTGGCACATTCACATAGGCCAATTAAACCTTATCTGGAACAAACAAAATGGCAGTAAAGCACATTACTTATGTAAAATTAGCATGCTTTTAAAAATTTAAATGTAGCAAATAAATCATAATGACTAGCCTGATGAATGTTCTAAGCCTCAAACAAGCAGCACTGGCTTACAAAGATCTAGTCGTGTGTTCTCACTTGCTAGTCTAAACTTCTGTTTTTCAGGAAGAACGTTTTTTTTAGAATACAGCAGATTAAAAAAGGATAAAACCACAGTCCAAACTCTCTTTCTACCCCTTGCTCTTTCCAGTTTTACTGAATGTATAAGGTCATAAGCATAAATTATATTTCCCTTATACACAGAGATCTAAATCAGTTCTGAACAGGGTAGCTTTTACTGCTGTGTAAAATACCAGCAAGTATTAAGGGTTTAAGGCTAGTCCTAAGCTGTGTACTAGGTGCCTTTATTTCACAACCATGTATCTGACTACAAGGTTCATCTATTCAACCAAAAGTTACACTGGGCCCAGACCATAGTCTGTCCTTCACAGACAAAATGAAGAGTTGAATAGAGGTAAGCATGTATATAGCAAGGAGGAGAATTTGGCTCACGTTTTGTTGATGACGAGTTAGTCAAACAAACAGTATATCCTTTTACTTGAGGAATGAACACCTCTACTAGAAAGAAAGAGGAGGGGGGCGGGGAATCAATACTACATGAAATGTTATTACAAGACAGTACTGGAGATCTTTCTATTCAGAACTCTCTCCTCTCTGCAGACTTCTGAGGTTAGTATATTAATACCTTCATGAAGAGCCCTGCGTGCCAGAGCTTCAAACTCAGTAAAACTGTGAAGAAGATAACAGTGATCTTCCTTTGGATGGGATGCCATGTCATTCAGTTCTCGGATATTCCCCTGCCATATCCCGAAGGTGAAGATCTCCACTCCAAATTCACGCAAGGATGCTGCAATGGGTCTTGGGTCTCCCCCATTGGAATATCCGTCAGTAATGAGAAATATCACCTTTGTGGCATTTCCACGGGCATATCGTAATATTTGCTGGAAGAGAAAATGAAATTGCACACCTCAGCAAAGCGTTAGAAGTAGCTGATCTGTATATTGCTTCCTCCATGATGTGGCTCCTTTTATTTGAATGCCAGATTAAGTCCTTGCAAGATCACTCACTATAACGAAGATCAATCAGTTGCAAGCAGAGCCCGTGGTTAGACAAGTCCAACCACTGAGTCACACTTCAGATGGTCACAGTCTGCTCAGTCACAGAAATCATGATATGATCTGAAATTGTGATGCTTTTCACGTTGACTGATGAGGTCACCCATGCGTCAGATAGCAATGATCCTGACCAGTGCTTTAGCAACTTTGTTCAGACTGCAGTCTGAATAGGTAATACAAACATTCAAAATCTAGTGCAAGACCCATGGGACCACAGTTCAGATGCTGCCAGCTGTCTCAGTGCTATGGGAGTGATGTGGGTGCATTTCAGCTGCTAGTTTGGCCCATGTTGCTTTTCCATTCAGCACACGAATGCCATTTGGTTCCAAACTTGTTTTATCATGCAGGTGGGTGAAAACTCACCAAACCCCACCATGAAAATGTGCTGCAAATATGCTGCAAGTGGTGGCACACTCACTCACCTTATCATGGCTTTCCATGTGTAATTTATGGACAAATCCTCTACAGTTTGTACAGGGTAACTAAGAACAAAAATTATTTTATTAGGGATTATTTTCATAAAAAAAAATCTACAGATCTGTTTGGAAAATTGTAGGGACAGATAGATCAACGGAAAGTGAAGAAGCAGTCAAAACCACAGATACAAAAGTTGAAAAGGGCTCTCACACACAGCATCAACTTTTTATACAAGGAATCTATGAGCAGTTAAAGCTTACACTGTGATTATCTGGCCACAGGACTGCAAATTTTTTATTTCCACATGTTCTTTCCCACTTTCCCTCTGCCATTTCCTTGTCTAACAGGTGATATCTACTGAACTTCTGGAAAACAAAACAGTGCCTGTATCATCCTCTTGCCATATAAGGCAGATGGAAAAGAGTTATTTACTCAGTAAGGCCACAAGAAATTTAATAGTGTATGAATAGACAGAGAACACACCACAAAGCACGTACATACGTGTGCATGGATATGAAGGAAAACGTAGTGAGATGGAAGACATTCTGTCAGCAACCGTAGTCTTTAAAATTTAAATGGCATCTCAGATTCCTGATGTGCAATGAAAAAATATAGGTGCGGACAGTGAGGCTTTATAAGCCTCTAAGAAGGGAAGTTGAACAGGTTTTAGAAACAGAAGAGAACATGGGATTAGATAGAAACAAGTTCCTAGTCATTGCCAGGCTAGTAAACTATAAACAAAAAGTAAAGAATTTGGGTATATCTCCTACTAAACAAGCTTCAAAAGAGTAACCATGCACAGGGTGAGTTGCTTCCCTAAATGCACCCTTAGCATGCTTACTATAGTCATCTACTGAATCTTCATTATGAGCACAACTGCACTAGGAAGCTGGAACCTGGAAAAATAAACAGTCCTCAAAACTGTAATTTTATGCATGGAAAACAAAACCCAATGTGTGACAACAATCTTTACAGTTTCCTATGGCATCATGCACTCCAGGATTGAACGTCAAGTCAGAGAGAATAATTATGAAGTTTAACCAGGTAATCAGTTGAAGAAAAAGAAACAAGTGACTACAAGAACCCTCAGTTTTCTTTATTGTGTGCAAACTGCTTGCTCCTAAGAGATCAAAATCCTTCTGTCTGTATCACCCACCACGGCAACTGATTTTCTGTTGGTGACACATTTTTGTTTTTCTTGCAAGTCTGAGGAGACAAATATGATCTAACATATTTTAACGTCATCTTATGTTTTGATCCATTAAATTATAAGGCCGATTTATTGGTAGTCTTCTCCCAACAAGCATTTGGATTGTTGGCTATTTTAACTACAGCATAGCATTCCCCATCTGTCACTGTTGAATTGTGCTTTTCTCCCTTACATCACTTTGCCAAGACCACTTCAGCTTGTCCATTGTAGCCTCAAAAACCACCCGTAGCCCCTTCCACCCTGCTGCCATCTACAGATTTAAGGATCATCCCTCATAATACTTCACACAAAACTTTTGTGACAATATTCAGTAGTGCCTGAGTGAGGACATGCCCCACTGATTTCTGCCCATTTCATCCTTCCAGTCTGGCAGTGCACTAGCGCTAATTACTCTCCAGGTGTGTTTGCTCCTGGACAACAGGCAGAGCACCTGCAAAAATGCAATGTTAACATGCTACGGACTAGAAATCACCCTATGGAGTTACCACTCATACTTAGCCACTGCCTGTCAGAGTGTGAGTAAATACAGGACCACCACCAGCCTGCTCTTGGTGACCAGCTGTTGTCTGAGGCGCTAAAGCAGGGGATTGTGAAGTGTACTTTCTACTTCCTCTGTGAACTTACATAGTAGGTACTAGATGCAGACTTTCAACTTGGTAGCACACAAACTACTACCATGTTCACTTCAACAGATTGTGCAAGCTACAGTCAATACAATAGACCCCATGTGACAAACCTTTGAATGATACTCCAGAAATCATGTCACTCTATAATGAGTAGTAAATGTATTTAAGCCACCTTTCACAAACACCAGTTCCAAAAACAGAGATGAACTGAGTAGTCTTATTACAAAACCTTAAAGTAAGACTTCTAAAGTAAAATCGCCTCGTTTTCAACTCCATCAAAAGCTTACAAGTTAGGCCAGTTCAAAGAACCTGCAGAAATTTTCTAACTTTTCTCAGTAAGCCAGGCCACATTCCAGAACACTTTGATTTTGATCTGGCAATTCATCGATTTCAGGTAGCTACTAAACAAAAACAAGCACACATACCACAAATCAAAGCGCAGACCATTAGCACCATGGTCTGAAAGACTGCCAAGCAATGTGCTGCTGTTGGGCTCGATTTTATTACTACTTGTATGCAAAACCCAAAGGGAATGAGTGAAACCAAATTCTCTTGCAGACACAAATACCCTTCACAAACCAAACCTATTGTTCCTCATGTTGCTTAAGTCGTAAGCGGAAAACCAGAATGAAGTGAAAAAATAGAATTAAGAGGAAAACTAGAATGAAAAGAATCAGGAAAATAAAGACAAGGCAAAAGACAATATGAAGACACAAAGTAGGAAAAAAATACAAATGCCTCATTTCAAAATGCAATCTGAAAAGGATGGTCTAAGACAAGTCGAATTACAGGCAGAGAGGGTAGTGCCATTTACGATTAAAACATAATTAACATATTTAGCATTAACTGTGCTATTTTAAAATAGAATGTAAGCAACTTAAACATCTATCCAACTTCTTAAGTATTCAGGCTGAAATTTTCCACTCAGGATGTTTCTCTCAAGCTGTTTCAGTGAAATGGCTTTTATTTTGAAAAACAAGATGAGGAAAAACATATGTTCCATCCGTACTTATTTGGTTGTTTGCAGCTGTAGCATCTCTGAGTTTTGCAAAAAGCACTTTCAATCTGCAAATCACATTTATAATAAAAGTGGTAAAATAGACCCCAAATATATGCAAGTTGTGGAACTTTTGTAATTGAGGAAGAAACCACAACTTGCACTGGGTTAAGAGATCTGATGGAGACTGCCAGTGCGATTCTCTGAAGATCCCACCTGCACGCAGCTTGCTCTAGCAGAATATGATCTCAACTTGCAATTATGTCATAACACATACAGAAGGGGGAACAAAGCTTCATTTTGGCAGGATGTAGCTTTACTATTTCAGTAATATCCTTTCAACACTGTTTCCCTCTGTCCGTAGGACAAAGCTGCACAAACTTTGCAGATGAAGGTAGTGGACGGCATTACACATAGCCCTAGTTTTTCCAGAAGTGATGCTCATAATAGGTAGCAATCAAACTTCTTTGTTTTCCCTAAATACAGGGACATGACTGTATGGCCAATGAACAAACTAGTTTGAGCCCCAGTAGACTAGCCAGGACAACATGGATCTCAGAAAGGACTATTTAATTCTGATTAGTAAATTAGCAGGGATCTCTGCTTTACAAAACGAGACTGCCACCAAGGTCCTCTGCAACTGCTGTGCAGAGTACTCAAACCCTCCATGTCTTCCTGTGTGATCAAGAAAGGTTCTCTAGCTGTAACTCCCGTGAAAAATGACTTACCAAGCCCTCTCAAAATATGTGGGTCATTGGTTAGAGTAAGTGAGAAGCATCAGGAAAAGACCATTTTTGAGGGGCAAATATCCCTTAGCTACATGAGCCTGAGATAAAGCAAGCAGCCAACAGCTTTTCTGTTCGCTGCATCTGAAAGGGCAACCTCCTCTTTGGGGCACCACTTCTGTCACACACTGACACAAATTGAGCTAACAGGTTAAGAGAGCATGAAGCTGCTACCTGACTGACTTCAATATTCAGGCACCAGTGGATCTGAGTAGAGAAACACAGACAAATAGATGGGATTGTTACATATTGTCCCTAGAAATCAAAACAAAACAAAGCCACTGAACAGCTTGGCCCTCATGTCTTGCAGCTGTAACTCTACACACAGAATTCCTGCTGTATAACAGCAGAGGAAAAGAACAAGCGAAAGAAAGAAACATTCAGAATTTTTTTTTTTTTTTTTTGGGGG